>Ga0208939_1000001_pt1 | contig 290078 bp, 275 predicted proteins | sample AD_STIC12_MetaG_FD_184437 | JGI IMG/M metagenome (GOLD analysis project Ga0208939, IMG submission 184437) | Active sludge microbial communities of municipal wastewater-treating anaerobic digesters from USA - AD_STIC12_MetaG (SPAdes) (version 2) | ecosystem: Engineered > Bioreactor > Anaerobic...
GCTCGGGGACTAGGATTCGAACCCAGATAAACAGGACCAGAACCTGTTGTCCTACCATTAGACGATCCCCGAATAATTTATATAAGAATTTTATAACACTAAATTATTTTTTTTTCAAGCAAATAAAAAAGCTCCTTTTTGTAGGAGCTTGTTAATCTTGTGATTTTATCAATCCGGAATTTTTTTATCATAACCGAATCTTTCGATAAAAATATTGGTCATTTTTGACTTGTTTTTATCAGCAAAAAGGTAGAGTATGTTTAAAGCCTTGTCCTTTTCGCTGTTTTTAACCAAGTACAGAAATCTCTTTTTTAATTCTTCTTGGGTTAATTTTCGTTTTAAAATTTTTAAAACTTTCTCTATTGTAACACAAGAATCTGTTTCTATGGCCGTTTCTAAAATTAATTCCAATTCCGATCTGCTTAATTTTCTCTCTAAAAAATAAGAAATATCCTTAGCTTTGTCAAAGTCACCCTCTTTTATTGCTTCGGACAATTTTTTATTAAGATCATTTTTAATAACCGATCTGTCCGGCAAAAATCGGAAAAATTTTAACATTAACTTGTCGCCAAAATAAGAATCAATTACCTCCCTGGCCTTTTCTTGTAAAAAACAATCCTCTTCTTCTTTCTTTTTCTTTTTTCTCTTTTCTCCGTCGGATTTTTTCGTTTCATTGTCCTTTTTTATTTCCTCAATCCTTTGGAAAATTTTAAAAATTACTTTCAAATTAACTTTTGCTTTTAAATTGTTTTCCAAAATTCTTTTTAAATCACTTTCGGTAAACAATCTTCTTTTAAGTAAATTTTCAATCCTTTCGGCTGACAAATAGTCATTATTGTCAGAAAAAATAAAAAAATGGCCAAGAAGAAATCCAATCTCTTCTTCTTCTGGCTCTTCCCCTGTTTTTTCAAAACATTTTAGAAGCGATAAACAATCATCAGAAGAAATAAATTTCTCAATAAGAAGTCCAAGAATACTTTTGTCTTCGTCAATATTTAGACTTAGAAGATGCAAGGCTTCGTCTATTTTTCCGTCAGATATCAACTTATCAACAACAACAGATACATCCATGTGTTTTATATTTTAAGGTTCATAATAAAAAAATCCTTTTATTATAAAAGGATTTTTTAAAAAAGTCAATATTAAACTATTATAATTCTATAATTCTGCCTTTGGCTTCATTAAAGGAAAAAGTGTTATTTCTCTAACCGGCTTATCATTTAAGAAAGCAAACAATCTTTCGCCAAAACCAAAGCCACATGTTGGTGGCATACCGTGTTCAAGCATCTCTACAAATTCCCAATCGGGCATCATTGCTTCTTCATCGCCTCTGTCAATCAATGATTGTTGTTCTTCAAATCTTTTTCTCTGTTCAACTGGATTGTTCAGCTCGCTATAACCATTGCCAACCTCACTACCAGCTATAATTATTTGAAACCTTTCTGTTAACTCGGGGTTGTCTTCTTTGGATTTAGCCAAAGGAGAGACTAATTTTGGATGATTTATTAAAAATGCTGGCCCAGCAATATTTTTTCGACAATATTTCCACAAAGTATCCATTAATCTTTCTCTTGTTTTGCCATCATATTTAACTTTTAACTCTTGTAATTTAGAAGACATTTCATCTTCACTGGCTGTTAAAACATCTATTTTTGTTTGTTTTAATATTTCATTTCTGTAATCTATTTCTGGCCAATCATTAGCTAAGTCATATTCATAGCCTTTTGTTTTGAATTTTGTTGTACCAAAAACTTGTACAGCTATTTCTCTGTATAATTCTTGTGATATTTTCATTCCATCACTATAATTAGCATATGCCCAGTAAAATTCCATATTAGTGAATTCCTGCAAATGATCAGGACTACTGCCTTCATTTCTAAAGACCTTACCAATTTCAAATGTTTTCTCAAAACCAGCTGCCATTAGTCTTTTTTGCCATAATTCACCCACTGATATTCTTAAATAAACATCCAAATCAAAATCATTATGATGGGTTTTAAAGGGCCTAGCTTCGGCTCCACCAGTAGTTGTTTCTAAAACAGGAGTTTCTACCTCAAAAAAGCCTTTTTTTATCATAAAATCGCGTGTAACCTGCCAAAATTTTGATTTTTTAATAAACATTTCCCTTAAATCATCATTAGTAAGCAAATCAAGATATCTTTTTCTTAATCTTTCTTCTTCATCCTTTAAACCGTGCCATTTTTCCGGTAGTGGCAGTAAAGCCTTGCTTAAAACCTTATATTTTTTAACCAATACGCTATTTTCTCCTTTGTGGGTAATAAAACAAGTTCCATCAACCTCCAAAAAGTCAGCCATATCGATTAATTTCACAAAAGATTTATAATCTTCCCCTAATTCATTTTTAGAGAAGGCTAATTGAATTTCACCAGAAGCGTCCTTCAGATTAGCAAAGCTCAAATTTCCATGAGTTCTTAAGCCAATTATTCTTCCAGCTAAAATAATATTTTCTTTTTTTGACTCTAAGTTTGTAAAATCAGATAAAACACCAGCTACACTGTGAGTTCTGGAAGTTTTACTAGGATAAGGATTGTTATTTTCTGAAATCTTATTCAGCTTTGATTCCCTTTCCATTCTTTCATTATTTGGATTGGAAATTGTTTTATTTTCCATATTATTTTACATCAAGAATTTTATATTTAAATTCGCCTCTTGGTGTTTCCACCACAACTTCATCTCCTTTTTTCTTTCCTAAAAAAGCCATGCCAATTGGCGATTCATTTGATATTTTACCGTTTAAAGGATCGGCTTCATTAAAACTAACAATAATAAACTCTTTTTCTTTTTTATCGCAGGAAACTTTAATATGAGATCCCATGTCAATTTTACCACCGCTAGATTTAATTGACTCAACTACAGTTACATTTTTTAAAATGTTAGTTAATTCCAAAATTCTTCCTTCATTTAAAGCCTGAGCATCTTTGGCCTCGCTGTATTCAGCGTTTTCACTCAAATCACCCAATTCCTTAGCTCTTTCAATCCTTTCGGCTATTTCCTTTCTTCTGGTTGTGCTAAGTAAGTCTAACTCCTCCTTAAGCTTGTTATAACCCTCTTGCGTTATAATTTGATTCTCCATATTTTTTTAAAATTGTTTAAAAATAAGCTTTTAAAATATATCAATTTTTTAAGAATAATGCAAATAAAGCTACAAAAACAAGGTAATTAAATAAATTATAAATAAATGCACCGGATAAAAGGAGTATTGTAAATATCTGTTTATTTTAAAATCTAAATGTTTGAAATAATAAATTATAAAAAAAGATGGAATAGCAAAAATTTGCAATACAGAAGTGGGTAAAAACAAAACTCTGACTATTGTTAAAACAGACTGAGCTGGAATTAATAAAATGTTATTTTTAAAAACATGAAAAAATAGTATCATTACAACTCCATAAAGACCGTAATCAATAGAAACAAAAAAAGGAATCAGAAAAACCAATATTAGCAAAAAATAACTTAAATATTTATTCTTTAAACAATTTTCATAAAGACATATAGCTATCAGTCCCAAAAAAAGACTAAAACAAATATTTAAAACCTCCTTATCAATTACTAAATAAAAAAAGGGCTGAGAAATAAAAGCCAAAAACAATAATCTCTGGCCATATTTTTTAACATCCCTTGTTCTAGAGTAACCGTTAGCTATTCCCCAGGCAAATATTGGAAAAGACAGCCTTCCAATTATCCTTAATATAATTAAATCAGGGAAAAAAACCAAACCAATATGATCAATCACCATCGCTACTATAGCTATTATTTTTAACATAAATTATTTTGTGTCTTGTTGTAATTTATTTAGATAATCAAAAAATAAAATTAACAAAATCAAAAAAGATATCCCCAGAGGATGATTAAGATAAGGTGTAAAAAAATTAACGGCACTCAGGCCTAGTATAGACAGAAATATTGATAAATAAAAATAATTATTTTTATTAAAATATGACAATAGGGTTTTTTTAGAAAACAAGAAAATTAACCACAAATAAACTGAAAAACCAACTATTCCCATCTTTAATAATATATCCAACCAACCCCATTCAAAGGCATAGGTTGAATATTTACCATCTGGGCTACTTTGCAAAACCCTTGGATCACTAGATATATATTCTATTCTAGCACCAAAACCTCTTCCCAATAAAAAATTAGATTGAATATCATTTTTCATAGAATCAAGTAATGCCCAACGAGATGATATTGCTGATTCATTAGAAGTAACGTTTGCTCGATCAGAAAGTGACTCTATGTTAAAAGTTCCCCCTGGTTTTGGCCAAGGAAATTTAACAGTAATAAATATTAATAAAACAGAAAAAACCAACGACAAAAAACCATAGAAAATAGTTTTCAAACTCGTTTTAAAATCAAATTTATACCAAACAATCAAAAGTAAAGATAAAAAAACCAAAACTAATCCAACCCAAAAACTTCTCGAAAAACTCAAAACAATAACAGACAAAAACAAAGAAGAAATTAAAAATAAAGAAACTTTTTTTCCTTTTCCCTTTTCAAATAAAAACAAAACAAAACTAAAACAAAAGCCCAGAAAAAGAAAAATTTGATTTTGAAAAAAAACACGATAAAAGCCATTGCCCATGTTAGTAATCTCACCCAAGGCATACACTCTGGTCCAAGAATAAAGATCGGAAATAATTGGCCTTAAATCATGTGAAAACAAAAATAAGAATAATAAAGATTTAAATAAGGTATACAAACTGATTGAAAAGAATATTAAAATTAAATTTTTCCAAAAGATTTCTTTTTCTTCTTTGTTTAATTGATAAATAGTATAGAAAATTGGCAATATTGCTATAAAATAAAACCAGGAATTAAAATCAAAAAAAGAATCGGAAAAACCATTTCTCACTAAACCAAAAGCAAAAGAAAACAAAAGAAAAAAAGATAAATATAAAAGATTCCTGCCAAAAACTAAGTTTTTAAATATACCCAAAACCTTTTTTCTGTCTTTAAAAAAATCAATTAACAATTTAGTTAAGAAAATGGCCATCAAAAGTAACCACAAAGATATTCTTAAAGAGATTTTAAAACCAGAATTCTCAAAATAAAATAAATAACCCATTGAATTTAAGAAAACTTCGGCCAAAAACAAATAGATGCTTAATTTAAAGTCATAAAAACTAATAAACAAAAAAGACAAAAGTATTAAAAAGAAAAAAATATAATTTATAATTTCAAAATTAAAAGAGATAAATGATATCATCTCAATCAAAAGAGAAAACAAAAATATAAAAAATATTTTATTTTTATTATTATTTAGAGCAAAATTAAACATTTTAATTCAAATTATGTTTATCTTTTATTATTTTTAAAGCTCGATTATATTTTTTAACTGATGGTAAAAAAGGAAAAGCTTTGTAGGCAAAAGCTGGCAACCAGGACGATATAGTTCCGCCTGGCTTTATTTTAAATAAAGCTTCGTCTATAAAAAAACCTTGATGTCCATTTTCTAGCATAGTCAACCACAAATCCCAGTCTTGTAATTTTTTAACACTTTCATCCCAGCCAGGAAAAGCATTCCTTCTAATAAGCGACATTGTATGAATATATGGCATTTTTTGTAGTTTTTCGGCATCAAATGGCCAAAGTTTAAACAACTTTTTTCCCCAATAAAAAGAAGAATAAGTATAAGCAACCTCTTGGTTGGATTCTAAAACTTGAACCATTTTTTCTAAGGTATCATTCTTTAAAACGGCATCGGCATCACAAAAAAATAAATACTCACCACGAGATTCTTTAAATCCCTTATTTCGAGCAGCTGGTGCCCCTTTGTTTTCTTGATTAATAAAATAATAATTATTTTCCACCTTAAAACTTTCCAAAAATTTTTCAAAGACAGAACGAGTATTATCTCTTGAGCCATCATTAACTATTATAACCTCAAAATCACGATAAGTTTGAGATTCAATACTTTTTACAGTATTAATAATTGTTTTTTCACCATTATAAACAGGAATAATTATTGATATCATTTTATTTTTACTTTAAAAAATTATAAATCTTTTCTACTTGATTTTTCCAAACAAAATTAGCAAGAGTTCTTTTTTTACCGTTTTCGCCCAATCTATTACATAAATCTGGATCATTTAATAACTTTAGTATTGCCTGCGAAATTTCTTCTTCTGATTCAGGGTCAACCATTAGACCACTAATACTGTCAGCCACAGCATCTGTGATTCCGCCACTTTTGCCAGCAATCACTGGTTTTGAAAGCAAACTAGCCTCCAAAAAAACTATTCCAAAACCCTCAAAATCGCCAGCAACATTTCTGGCTGGCATAATAAAAATATCAGATAAAGATAAAAAAGTCCATTTCTCTTCTTCACTTATTTCACCAACAAAAATTATTTTTTCAGAAAAATTATCACCAAAAATATTTTTAGCTATTTTTTTTAAATACTCTTCATCTGGACCATTGCCAGCAATAATATATTTAAGATCTTCATCAAATAAAGGGCTGGAATCAAAAACTTTTTTTAAAGATAAAATTGTATAATCAAAACCCTTCCTTTTGACTAATCTTCCCAAACTAAAAAGTATTTTCTTGTTGGATAAATTATATTTGGAAATCAATTCCTCTTTTTTTTGTTCATTATTAAAATTAAAATTATTTACTCCGGGATTAACAATAATTAATTTTGATCTATCCTGATTATAAATATTAATTAGCATTTCACAAACAAAAGAATTAGCACAAATTATTTTACTAGATCTATTAATAATCATTTTGCTTAGAAATTTTTTCCAAATGTTTTTAGAACAAAAAGAAAGATCCATTCCATGGAAAAAAATAGAATATTTTATCTTTAGAAAAAAAGATAAAATAAAAACTACAGTTCCCAGCGGTAAAATTTGTCCAACCAAAATATTATCTATTTTATTTTTTTTAACTTCTTTAAAAACGACCTTAATAGCTGGTAACCACTTCAAAAAACCATTTTTTCTAATCAATCTATTGTGGTTATTATCTATAACCGTTATTTCCGAGGATTTTGGCCAATGATAAATCATGTTGGTGTAATAATTAGCCACACCACCCTTGAAAGGAAAATATTCTGTTGTTACCAATAAAAATTTCATAACTTATTTTTTTGAAAGTTTAAATGAATTTATAAGATATAATATTTCATCTTTTTTAAATCCACCAGAAAAAAATAATAACAAAAAATAAATAATAGCTGCTAAAAAACAAAGCAAAAAAATATTCAAATAATCAACTAAAACAAACACAAAAACGCCCATTAAAACCGAAGAAAACAAAATTTTGGAAAAAACCAACAAATTATCCTTTAATTTGTAATTAATTATTTTTTTAACCTCAAAAATTCCCAAAATAAACATTAAAAAATTACTAAGCAAAACAACCAAAGAGGCTCCAACAACTTTAAATTGAGGGATCAATAAAAAATTTAAAACAATTGAAAACACCAAAACAATCAACATGTTTCTGGTGTTTACAGATTGTCGATCACAGGCGTTAAGTAGTGATCCTATTGGAAAATTTAAAAAAATAAATATTAGTGAAACTATTGAAATTTTAAGGGGTAAATTAGCTTCAGTATATCCATCTTTGAAAATCGTGATGATTTGATCCGACAGTAAAAATATTCCCAAGGATATCGGAATAGAAATCAAAAGTAAATAATCAATTGAACGACGAAAAGTTGTTTTTAATTGTTCCCTATTATTCTTCCAATAATAACTCATAGCCGGATAAAGAGAGGCTGTAAAGGCCATGGGCAGAAACTGCAAGGCAAATATTATTTTGAAAGATACTTGATATATGCCAACAAAATAATCACCAGAAAAAAAAGAAAGCAAAACTGAATCTAGATAAGTATAAAGTCTCTGAAATATTCCAAACAAAGCAAAAGGCAGGCTTGATAAAATTATTTTTTTTATAAAAGCAAAATCAAAACAAATTTTAATTGGTAATTTTATTTTATATTTTAATATGAGAAAAGAATAAATAAAATTAAAAATACTAGCCAAAACCAGCGAAGACATAATTATTTTTAAATCCATTTTTAAATAGATAAAAAAATAACCAAAACACAAAACTATTAGTTGAAAAATAACCGAGGAAATGCTTTCAAATTTAAGATTATGGAAGCCACGAGCTGAACCAAAAAAGGTTAAAGTAAAAGAATCAAGAATCATGCAAACGGAAGATATATAAACTAATTGTTTGCTTAAAATATCATAATTACCTAAAATATTGATAAACAATACAACAGCCAATAAAGTCAGAAAGCTAAAGATAATTTTCATCCCTAAAATATTTGACAACAACCTATTAGCCCCACTTTGATCCTTGGCTGTCTCTCTAGTTAGATAGTTTACCAATCCAAAATCAATAAAAATAGCAAAAATAGTGGTAAAAGAAATAGCAAAATAATATTTACCCAAAAATTCGGGATCTAAATTTCTAGCCAGTATAACAAAATACAAAAAAGAAATAACTTTTTGAATTACTAAGGCCAGTGTCAAATAAGAGGTGTTTTTTGCTATATTTTTTATTTTATTATCATTTTCCATAATATAATCAATTATAACACAAAAAAAGGCAAAAACAAACAAATTTATGATAAATTTAAGAAGAATTTATCTAAACTATTCTAGAATAATTAAAATTAAAATTAAAAACATCAATCTAATATCAATATTTTATTGATGTTAAAAATTATGAAAATTTTGGTGGTTGATGACGACAAAAAAATTAATCAATTACTAAGTGCTTCTCTAAAAAGAGAATTGTTTACAGTTGATGTTGCTGAAAACGGCCGAGACGGTTTGTATATGTATCAAACAAATCACTATGATTTAATTTTGGTTGATTACAATCTGCCCATAGAAAACGGAGAGTATTTAGTTGAAGAAATTAGAAAAATAGATAAAAAAATACCAATAATAATGTTAACAGTGGAAGGAAGTCAAGAAATGAAAAATAAATTATTTAATTTGGAAGTCGATGATTATATTACCAAGCCATTTGTTTTCGAAGATCTTTTAAGTAGAATAAAGGCTGTTACGCGCAGACCGCAAGAAATAAAAAGCAGAATTTATCAAATTGATGATCTTTATGTCGATGTTGAAAAACATCAAGCAAAAAGAGGCAAGGAAAAAATATATTTAACATTTAAAGAATTAACCCTTTTGGAATTCTTCTTAAAAAATCAAGGAAAAATTCTATCGAGAACTGTTTTGATGGAAAACGTTTGGGATTTTAATGCTGATCCATTTTCCAACACCATAGAATCACATATTTTAAAAATTAGAAAAAAAATAAATCCCACTCAATGTAAGCGGGATTTAATTCATACTATTAAAGGAAGGGGTTATAAGATGGATACGAGTAAATGGTAGCTACAAAACAACTTTTTCCACCTCATCTATTGAGTGACCAAGAAAAAATTCCCCTAACTCTTTAAATTTTTCAACACTATCGGTAGCACAAAATTGATACCTGGGTTTTATTTTCTTTTGAATATTTAGCTCAGGATGTCGATTTAAATAATCAAAAAGACTATCACTGATTATTTTTTCAGTATTAAGAACATAGCACCTCTTCCCCATTATTCTTTTTATATCATTTAATAAAAAAGGGTAATGGGTACAGGCCAAAACCAAAGCCTCAACTTGTTTCATTTTTAAATATCTCAAATACTTTTTTAGAATCATTTTAGTTTCTGGCTTTTTAATCCAGCCCTCCTCGATTAAAGGAACAAGCAAGGGGGTAGCTTTCTGAAAAATTTCCAAATCATCCCTAAAAACTTTTATTTCATCATTGTATATATTAGAATTGACCGTTGCTTTCGTTCCTATAATTCCAACTTTTTTAATTTTTTTGAGTCGAGCTATTTCTTCGGCGATTGGTCTAATAACACCTAAAATTTTTAAATCCGGGTATTTGTTGGGCAGATATTCTTGCTGAATTTTTCTTAATGCTTGAGCTGAGGCGCTATTACAAGCTATAATTATTAGCTTACAACCTCGAGAATACAAAAAATCAACCGCCTTTACCACATAAGAATAAATGGTTTCCATTGATTTATTACCATAAGGAACATTAGCATTGTCACCCAAATAAATATAATCATAATCAGGATGATCTTTTAAAAATCCCCTTAAAACTGTTAATCCCCCAACACCCGAATCAAAAACTCCGATCATAATTATTTTCTATCGTTTTTTATTTTATAATTTAAAGTTAATTCAAGACTAACTTCATGAGATCCACTATTTATAACTGGATTTCCACCACCACCCATACCACCGTAATAAGAATAATCATAATAAGGAGATGGATTAATAACGTTTTCCCACCAACCAACAATTTCATCTAAAGAAACTCCAACGGCTTGAGATAAAACAGTAGCCTTGGATTTAGCATCTTTTATAGCTAAAAGCCTAGCTTCTTGTTTTAAATCTTCTATCTTAGAGCTTTCAAAAGAAACACCTAAAACCTGATTAGCTCCAGCTTTAGCTGATTCAGAAACTACTTGATTTAGTATATTAAAATTTTCATCAACTCCTTTAACTTTAACTATAACTTGTTGATTGGCATTATATCCACTTAAGTTATTTATCCCCTCTACATAATCATAGTAAGGATATAAAGAATAAGTTTGGTTTTTAATATCTTTAGGATCAATACCCAATCCAGTTACAGCAGTTATTATTTTAGCAACTTTTTCATTTAACATGCTTAAAGCCTCTTCGGCTGTTTTAGCTTTATCAATTTGAACTCCTAAGGTAACGTTGGCAATATCTGGTTGATAAGAAACCTTTCCCTGTCCGATAACAGAAACTTGATTAGGAAAATTATTAACAATTTTATCTCTCAAAATAGAAACCACCACAATCCCTGATAAGGCTAATATTAAAACCATGGCGGCTATCCATTTGGCTGTTTTGTTCTTACCAGAACAAAGACAAACTTCTTTTTTTTCTTTTAGATTTTCACTCATATTTTTAAATACTTCTTTTTAAAAACAAAAAATTTTTAAAAAAGAAGTTAATAATAATTATAATTTTATAATAACTTATTTATGATAATTTAAAATTATTAATTGTTAATACAAAATTGTAATTCAAAAATTCAGCTGCTTTACGACAAAAAACCATTCTGTCATTAAATATTTCAAAATATTCCATAACTCCGGTTACTTTAGTGTCAATTTTCAATTTCAAAATAATTTCTTTTTTTGCTCTATTAACCTTAAAAGCTGACTCTATAACCGAATAATTAACTCGATCATGGATATCTTCCTTTAAATTTTCTGGTGTTTTATTTTTAACTCTATTTCGATGAACATCTGATTTATCGGCTAAAACCAATATAGCACCTATTTTATTAACAATTTCATTTTCGTGCTCATCGTGATTAGCTATGGCTTGCATTACTTCTAAAATATCTTTAGTTTCCTGACTACTTCTAGAATTAGATAGAAAAAATTGAGAAAAAAGCATGGCGCCAGTATAAGGATGACCCGTTCTTTGTAAAAAATTACCCATATCATGACAATAACCAGCAATAGCTGCTAATTGTTGCTCTCTTTCGTCTAGTCCGATATTTTTAGCTAAACTTTTGGCTCTGTCGGAAACCAAATTCAAGTGACGAGGACCATGATCGGTGTATCCCAAATAATTTAAATACTCTTCTGTTTTTTTTATGGAATAAACAACCCCTGAATGTTTTTTAATCTCTTCTAAACTCAACATAAATTTATAATAAAATTAATTTTTAATTAAACCGTGGGCCACACTTTCTTTTAAACCAGAGCCAGTAATTTCAATGAAATCAGCTTTTCCCTTTACTCTTTCGATGTTATCAGCTCCCATATAAGTCATGCCAGAAGCCAAACCACCTAAAAATTTATTAACTATTGGAATAACTGATCCTTTATATTCAATTGTTGTCATTTCCCCCTCTACGTGAACAACTTCATCTTTTTTCTTTCCATCCAGGGCCATTTTTTTAACAGTTGCCAAATAACTAGCCATTCCTCTATATTCCTTATATTTTTTACCATTCTTTGTAATAATTTTACCGGGAGTTTCTTTTGTTCCTGAAAAAATAGAACCACTCATAACAGTATCAGCTCCAGCACCTATTGCCTTAACTATATCACCGGGATTTTTAATACCGCCATCGGCGCAAACCGGAACTCTTCCTTGGCTAGCTTCATAAACATCCATAATAGCTGTAATTTGTGGAACGCCGGCACCAGCCATAATTCTGGTAGTGCACATTGAGCCAGGACCAATGCCAACCTTTATAGCATCGGCTTTTTTGTTTATAAAATATTCAGCCGCATCTTTAGTGGCGATATTTCCAACCATTATATCTATTTTGGGATATTTTTCTTTTAAATAATCTAAAGTTTTACCAACCCTCTTAGAATGACCGTGAGCTACATCCAAAACCAAAATATCAACGCCAGAATCAGCTAAAGCCTTAACTCTTTCCTCATAATCTTTAACACCTAGAGCCGCAGCGGCTAAAAGATTTTCTTTCTTTATTTTTTTTATTTCTTTGGCTTGATTAGAGATAGTCATAAATCTGTGAACAACACCCAGGCCACCCATCTTTCCGACAGCAATAGCCATTTCACTTTCACAAACTGTATCCATGTTTGCTACTAGCAGTGGGATATCTAAAAAATGATTTTTGGTAACTTTTGTTCTAAAAGAAACATCTTTACGAGAATTAACTCTATTGTATTTTGGGACAAGCAAAACATCATCAAAAGAATATCCCTTTCCAATAATTCTAGCCATAATTTTATTTAATTATTTTTATAATTTTATTTATTGATTTTTCAAAAATGTTAATTTTAAAATTATTGTTATTCTTTTCAATTGATCCAAAAAGCTTGGTCTTAACATTTTTGATTCCGCAAAATTTTAATATACCTCTCAAAGTTTTAGTTGCTAAATTACCAATAAAAAAATAATAAATACTAGGGGCACCAGAAGTGCAAACCAAAATTGATTTTTTCCCCAATAACAATCTATCTGGTAATTTTCCATTAGGATTATTATATTTAAAAGCAAACCCCGGCAAAAAAGTTCTATCAATAAAACCCTTTAAAACAGCCGGAAAACTGTACCACCAGATTGGGAAAATAAAAATTAAATAATCAGCCCAAAGAATGTCTGATTGAGCTAATCTTAAATCTGGCTCTAATTCTTGAATTTCCTTATAACCATTTTTTAGGTTAGAATTAAAATTTAATTCACCTAAATTTATTCTTCTAATTTCCAATTTATTTTTTAATTTGTCTTCAAAAATATCAGCCAACTTACCGTTAAAACTATTTTTATCTGGATGACCCAAAATCAGTAAAACTTTTTTCATATTAATTTAACAAATAAATTGAATAGGCTAAATAAGTTGCAAAAGCTACCCACAAAAAATAAGGTATAAGTAAAATTGCTGATGATTTATATCCTCTCCAAAGCATTAAAATTAAAACTAAATTAACAAAATTTAAAAACAACATTTCAATAACAGACCAGAAAATTAAATGCCAAGAGAAAAATAAAACTGACCAAAAAACATTTAAAATTCCATTTAAAACAAATAAGGAAATAATTATATAAAAAAACAAACTTTTTCTATTCGTCTTTGAATTGTTAGAAAAAAGTAAAATTGAGATAGCTGATAAAATAAAAATAATAGTCCAAACAATACCGATAACCGATCCATGCGGAGTAAATGACGGTAAATTGATAGCATCATACCAATCCATTCCACCACCAGTAAAATAACCGCCGATCAAAGAAACAGACAAAACGCCTAGTGGTGTTAACAAATAATTAACTTTTAACCCCCTAGTTTTCATAAGTTTGAAATTAATAATAATATCCCAGCTAATTATAGCAAAAAAAAATTAAATTGTCATTAACAAAAGAACTAATTTTAACAAGATGTTTTTTGCATTATTTTACAAAAAAATTAGATAAAACTAACTATTAAAAAAATTATTTATTAGTAATCCCAAATAATAAGAAATTAAAATTACCACGGTTGCTATTAGCAAATGTTCAAAAACAACGCTAAAATTTTTTCTTTCCTCTTCGTTGCTTATTTTATAACTCAAAACTGAAAGAATTATTACTCCCCAAACAATTGAGATTAAAATAGAAGTTGAAAGTTTAAAAAATATAAATGGAATTAAAAAACTTAAAGCAAAAATCGCCTTGGTTAAAAAAGTAGCTATAGTAGCTTCCCAAACATGACGAGTACTGTTTTCCTTATTTGATTCTTCAGAAATATGAACTCCTAGGGAATCCGAAAAAGCATCGGCCAGTGCTATTACTAAAATACCAGAAATAACTGCTAACTTTGATCCGGTGCTAGAATTAAGTCCAACCATCAGTCCCAAGGTTGTTATAACCGCCGACGTTAATCCGAAGCTTAAACCTTTTTTAAGAGAATTTTTCATATTTTTTTGGCTTTTTTTCTGGCAAGATTGGCAAAGCGATGTGCCTCATCTCGAGCTTTTAAAAGTATTAATTTAATATCTAAAACTTCCTTTTTGAATTTTTTATCTACATTTTTTAAAAAAATTATTTCATCACCAGCAAACTTAGATAAACCAACTACATTTTTTATTTTATATTTTTCAAAAATTTCTTTCAAGAAATCAAGCTGAGGACGACCACCATCTATTAAAAATAAATCAGGATACATCCATTCTTTGTGTTTCAATCTTCTCTCCAACGTTTCAGTTAAAGCACGAAAATCATCATGTAAGTAATTATTTTTAATTTTAAACAAACGATAGTCATTTTTTTGATATTCACCTTCAAAATCAACAACAATCATAGAACCATAAGTTTCTTTTCCAGAAAAATGAGAAATATCATAAGCCTCTATTCTTTTAAAATTATTTTGTTCTAAGTTTTTTTCATTTTCTATTAAAGAAACATCTTGTAAATGTTTTAAAGCTTTAAGTTGTTCTGGGTTTTCTTGTGAAAGTTTTTTTATTAAATACTCTTTTTTTCCAGATAAAAGTAAAATAATATTTTTGATATTTTTCTGATAATCTTTTTTATTTATTTTGCCCAAACACGACCCCGGACAAAGCCCAACTTGATAATCAAAGCATGGCTTGCCCGAATTAGCCTTGCAAGTTCCATAAGGAAAAATTCGTCTAATAATCCTTAAAGCATTTTTAATTAAAGTAAAAGATTGATAGGGACCAAAAATTTGATTATTCTTGTCTTGATATTTTTGCAAATCTTTACCTCTAATAATTACAGGGTAAGTAAAATCTTTTTTAGCAATAACAATATAAATAAAAGACCGGTCATCACGATCTTTGATATTGTATTTTGGCCAATATTTTTTAATGTACTTAGCCTCTAGAATAATTGCTTCCAGCAAGGTTTTAGTTTCGATGGTCTTAATTTTTTTGGCCTGAAAAACCATTTCCTTGATTCTGGGTTCAACGTTGGATAAAAAATACTGACTTAATCTATTTTTCAGATTAGTAGCTCGACCAACATACAAAACCTTTCCTCGATTATCAAGCCAGAAATAAACACCGGAACTTTTGGATATTTTTTGTAATTGATTTTTAAACATAAAAACGCTCTCAATACTTATTCAAATAAAAAACTAAGAAATTATTTTAAATAATCCTTCAAATATTTGCCGGTAATACTCTTTTCATTTCTGATAATATCCTCCGGTTCACCACTAGCTAGTAAATATCCACCCTTTTCTCCTCCATCGGGTCCTAAATCAATCAAATAATCCATTGATTTAAGCATGTGCATATTGTGCTCAATTACTATTACGGTATGCCCTTTTTCTACTAATTTACTTAAAACTTGAAGCAACATTTCAATGTCCTGATAATGAAGTCCAGTTGTCGGTTCATCTAATAAATACAAAGTTTTTTGACCCAAAACATAGTTTAATTCTTTGGCAATTTTTACTCTTTGAGCTTCTCCACCAGAAAGTGTGGTTGCACTTTGCCCCAGTTTTAAGTAACCAAGACCAACTGATTTTAAAATATTAAGTTTATCGGTTATATAATAATTACCATCAAAAAGCTTAATTGCCTCTTCAACACTCAGATCTAAAACATCGGAAATACTATGATTTTTATACTCCACCTGCAAAGTCTCTCTATTGAACCTTTTGCCTCGACAAACCTCGCACTCAACTAGTACTGCTGGCAAAAAATGCATTTCTATAAGGTTAAATCCAGCACCCTGACAAGCCTCACAGCGCCCACCAGCACGATTAAACGAAAAACGCGATAAAGTATAACCTCTTTCTTTAGATTCTGGTAGTTCAGCAAAAAAATCCCTGATTGGCGTAAAAATACCGGTATAAGTAGCTGGATTTGACCTGGGAGTTCTACCTATAGGAGATTGATCGATAACTGATATTTTATTTATATACTCAGTTCCTTTTATATCTTCCACGTCTATTAATTTATTCTTTTTGCCAGGATTATTCTTTATATGTACAATATTTTTATACAGAACATCATACAACAAGGAAGATTTTCCACTACCAGACACACCACACAAACCAACAAGCCTTCCCAATGGTATTTCCAGATTAATATTCTTTAAATTATTAGCCCTAGCCCCCTTTATACTTATAAAACCTTTATTTTGAGATCTTCTTTTATTCGGCAATTCTATTCTTTTTACGCCATTTAAGTATTCCAAGGTCAAAGAATTTGAACTTTTATTGGCATTTATTTCTTTATTGACTACTTTTTTTGTACTTAATTTTAAATTATCGTTCTTTTTTACTAAATCAGCTGTATATCCAATCTCAACAATTTCACCGCCATTTATACCAGCTCCAGGGCCTAAATCAACTAAATAATCAGAATTGAGTATCGTTTGTTCGTCATGTTCCACTAAAATTACTGTATTACCCTTGTCTCTAAGGGATTTTAAGGTATCTATCAGTTTAAAAGTGTCCCTTTCGTGAAGACCAATGGTCGGTTCGTCTAAAACGTATAGAGTTCTAGATAATTGTGAGCCAATTTGAGAAGAAAGCCTTATTCTTTGGGCTTCTCCGCCAGAAAGCGTTTCAGCTTCCCTATTTAAAGTTAAATAGGATAGACCAACCTTATTCAAAAACTCCAACCTATCTATAATTTGTTGCATAACAGCTGAAACAATTTCCATTTGGCGTTTATTCAAATTCCCCAAAACAACTTCAAAAAACAAATATGCTTCTTCTAAAGACAAGGCTGTAACTTCGGCTATATTTTTGTTATTTATTCTCACTGACAAAGATTCTTCTCTAAGTCTTTGACCGCTACACTTAGGACAAACATCGCTGGCATAAAAACCGACCTTACCCAAACCAGAACAAGAAGGACAGGCTCCGTGAGGAGAATTAAAAGAAAAAAGACGTGGTTCAACCTCTGGAAAAGCAAAATTATCATTAGGACAAGTCCAATTTGAAGAAAGTAAAAATTCTTCTTTTTCTAGCCCAACATAAACCAAGCCCTTACTATAAGCAATAGCATTTTCAATGGCCTCAAACAAGCGAGAACCATCACTTGGCAAAACTTTATCAATAACAATATCTATATCATGTTTTTGATTGGGATTTAATTTAATTTGATCTCTAAGGGATTGTATTTTCCCATCAATTCTAGCCTCTGAGTATCCCAAAGATAAATAATCATAAAGTAATTGATAATATTCACCCTTTCTTCCTCTAATTACTGGCGATATTATTGTTAAATATTTACTACCAGAATCTTTAGCTCTATTAATGGAAATATCAACCATTTCTTCTAGTGATAATTTCTGGATTTTATGACCACACAAAGGACAGAACACTTCTCCTAAACGAGCGTAAAGCACTCTTAAATAATCATAAATTTCAGTAAGAGTTCCAACAGTAGACCGTGGATTATGCGACAAAGCTTTCTGATCAATAGATATAGCTGGAGCGAGTCCAATAATTTCATCAACATCGGCCGGTTTCTTTTGGCCCAAAAACTGACGCATATATGGAGAAAGTGATTCAACATAACGCCTTTGTCCTTCGGCAAAAATTGTATCAAAAGCCAAGGAGGACTTACCGCTACCAGAAACACCAGTAATCACCGTTAACTGATTGTGTGGAATTTCTAAATCAATATTTTTTAAGTTGTGCATTCGTGCCCCACGAATGATTATTTTGTCGTTCATATTAATCTTTTTTTTCTAAATCCAAAAAATCTTCAACTTTTTTAATAATCGTTTCTGGATTGATGTTGTATTTTTTGTTATAAGCTAACTGTTTTTTTCTTCTTCTCTCCACTTCTTTAACCGCATTTTTAATTGAGCCAGTCATGTTATCGGCATACAAAATAATTTTACCTCTTACGTTACGCGCAGCTCTACCCATTGTTTGAATAAGCGACGTTTGGCTACGCAAAAAACCTTCACGATCAGCGTCTAAAATAGCCACTAATGACACTTCCGGCAAATCTAATCCCTCACGAAGCAAATTAACACCAATTAAAATATCAAATTTACCCAAACGAAAATCTTTTAAAATTTCAGTTCTAGCCAAAGTCTTAACGTCGGAGTGAAGATAGTTTGATTTTATATTTTTTTGTTTTAAATAAACATCCAAGTCTTCCGCTTGTTTTTTAGTCAACGTATTAATAATAACTCTTTCGCTCTTTTTAATTATCTTCTCCGATTCTTCTATTATATCATTAATTTGACTGTGATTATTTTTTTTATCAAAAACTGGTCTAATTTCAATTTCTGGATCAACTAAACCCGTGGGACGAATTACTTGTTCAGCTATTTGTTTAGATTTTTCTAATTCAAATTTTCCTGGAGTGGCAGTTGTAAAAATTGTTTGTGAAATTCTTTTTTCAAATTCACCAAATCTAAGCGGACGATTATCTAGTGCCGAAGGTAAACGCCAGCCATATTTAACCAAAGTTTCTTTACGACTTCTATCACCAGCATACATCCCACCAATTTGAGGAACAGCAATATGACTTTCATCTATTACTAGTAAAAAATCGGGCTTACCATTTTTGTCTCTAGGAAAATATTCCAAAAGAGAATCTGGAGATTCTCCAGCTAACTTACCAGTTAAGTGTCGAGAATAATTTTCAATGCCATGACAATAGCCAAGACTTCGAAGCATTTCTATGTCATATTTCACTCTTCGTTCTAATCTTTCAGCTTCTAAATATAGCTTATTCTTTTTAAAATATTTTAAACGATCTTTCAGCTCCTCTTTAATACTTTCTATCGCTTGCTCTATTTGGGGCTTAGTAGAAATAAAATGTTTTGGCGGAAAAATGACTATTTCTGGTAAGTGTTCTAAAATATTTTTAGTAGTATTATCAATAATACTTAAATCAGAAACTTTTTGTTCGTTTAAATCTAATCGATAAATAATATTTTCCGACATTGGTCTAATTTCAAAAACATCCCCTCTAACTCTAAACTGACCGCGTTTAACATCTCCCAACGATCTTTCAAATTGCATTTTTATCAATTGTGAAATCAAATCTGATCTAGTTAATGGTTTATCTTTTTCTAAATGTAAAGCGGCTTCCATGTAACTAACTGGAACACCTAGGTTATAAATACAAGAAACCGAAGCCACAATAATAACATCTCGACGAGAAAGAAGAGCCGAGGTTGCTCCGTGGCGAAGCCTGTCGATTTCATCATTAATCATTGCTTCTTTTTCAATATAAGTATCAGAATTGGGCATGTAAGCTTCTGGCTGGTAGTAATCATAATAAGAAACAAAATAATGGACAGCGTTCTCGGGAAAAAAATTTTTGTATTCTCGATATAGTTGAGCGGCTAAGGACTTATTGGGAGCCATAACCAAAACCGGTCTATTTAGCTCTTGAATAATGTTAGCCACCGTGAAGGTTTTCCCTGAGCCAGTTACACCAAGCAGTGTTTGATAATCAAAACCCCTCTCTATTCCTTGCAGGAGCTTTTTAATGGCCTCTGGCTGATCACCAGCCGGCTTAAAACCTGATTTAAGTTTAAACAATTTTTCCTTCACAAATTTATAAAATTTATATCAATTTTAGATAATTATAACATTATTAAATTAAATAAAAAAGGGTTGAACCAATTCAACCCGATGATATAATAAAGGGAAGCTAAATTTGCTTCCCTTATATTTTTTTGCTTGGTTTAAACTGGAGAAAGCCAGAAAAAACCATTTTTAATAACTATTTCTGCCGGAACAACACCCAAATATATACGGTCATTGTAACAACCTTCTTCAATATTGGGACTTTCAATAAAAACAAAAACTAAAATTTTTGATTTTTCCTTTAATTCTTTTTTGGAATAAATGTCTACAACAATGCTTTTGGGTGAAAACTTTTTTACCAAATAGCTTTCCAAAGCAACATTAAAAGAATACTTGCTTGTCAGACCATAAACCTCTTCAGAACTAAGAAAAAATTTTTGTGTTGACAACAAGATGCTATCTTTAATATTAAGCGCTGTTTTGATTTCTTTTAAATCCACTAAAACCGAAACTGTTCTTTTCTGCGAAAAGGCAGAGATCACAACACAAATCAAGATCAAAATAATAGTTACCTTTTTCATGTTTCTTTTTTTTAGGTTAATATAATCAACATTTAAAAAATTCTTAGAAATTAAGGATGTTTTAGATGTTAACTATTTTAACCATCTTTTTAAAGAGCCTTGCTACGACTTTCAACTATAACATATTTAAAAATATTTGTCAATAGTTACTTATTTTTTACTCTTTTTTAAAATAAAACAACTTAAAACAAAAGAGATTAAAAAGAATAAAGCACCATAAAAACAAGGGGTTATAAAGGGATTTACAACCTGACCGCCAGGAGCACAACCCAAAGAGCATGGTTCATAGTTTAACCAATCTCTTAATTCTATCGAAAAATTAATAAGAGCAAACAACGTTCCAAATAAAAGAACATAAAATTGAACTAAAATTAGTTTTTTCATACTTTTAAAAAATCAATTATATATAAGTTTAACTATTTTTAAACTAATAATGATATCTTTTTCCCTTTTCAATACTAACCGCTCGATAAATTTGCTCAACTAAAATAGCTTTAGCCATCTCATGCAAAAAAGTCATTTTAGACAGTGATAACCTTTGATAATCAATTAAAATATCAAAATTAAAACCTAAAGCTCCAGCAATTACAAAAATTATTGGCCGATCAATAGAAAATATTTTCTCAGAAAATTGAATTGAATCCAGCTCTTGTCCATTTTCTGACAACAAAAAAATCTCAGAATTTTTATTTTTATTTAAAAATTCTAAAATTCTTTCACTTTCCTGCTGTTTAACAATTGAAATATTTTTTTCAGAAAAACTTTTGGCTGGCAATTCAACAAAATCTAGCTTTATTTCTTTACTCAATCTTTTACTGTATTCATTTATTATTTCGCGATAATATTTTTCTTTAACAGCCCCGATACTTAAAATTGTTATTTTTTTCATAAAACAATATTAACATAAAAAATAGGTAAAAGATAGTTGACTTTTCTCCTTATTTTATGTTAGCATTTATAGTTCGTTGAACATTAAAAACTAAATGAAAATCATAAACCAAAATAATCAGAAAATGAAAAGAAACCTGTTTTTATCGCTACTAGCGATATTTGTCTTGCTTGAAATTAGCAAGGCTCAAATAGTTGAACTCCAAGGAATTAATTGTCCCGGAGAGTTTACTGGTAAACTAGGTGTTGTTACCGATTTTGGTACCGAACCCTATACATACCTTTGGAATACCGGAGAAACTACAAATATTATCTCAGGACTTAGTTCTGGATTTTATTCTGTTTCCGTAACCGATGCATTATTGGTAAATCGAGTTTTTAATTACAATTTAAACGACCCACTACCAATAACAAACTCTTATTTAACAACTAATAATTCCTCTTGGCCAAACCCAACCGGAACTATTAGTGTAACATCTAGCGGAGGCACTGGTTGGTATGCCTATTATCTACAAGATAGTACTAGCCAAAAATACATTAATCAATCTGGACCAAACTTTTCTAATCTTTACTCTGGTACTTATTATTTAGAAACCTTTGATTTAAATGGTTGCCAAAGAAAAGATACTGTTTTAGTTGGTGAAGATGCTGGAATTATACCTAATAATTTTGATATTGATTACACAGTCTGCTATGAAGGCACCGCTCCAATTGACATAGAGCCAGGAACAATTCAGGTTCCAGCCTTAATAATAATTGGAGAGGACACAACAACAATCGTCAAAATTATTCCTGGTCCTAGGCCATACATCAACAGCTTAAACGATACCTTGTCAGTAATTTCTGGGAATGTCTTGCCTGGAAAAAATGAATTTAAAATTGTAACCTCCGATAACAAGGGTTTTCGTTACTCGTGGTTCGTTGATAGCGTTTTAACTCCCATAAAAATAACCTGGGAACAAGAAAATGTTTTGTGTCACGGTGGTAATACTGGAAGAATAATTGTTTTAGCTGAAGGAAGTTATAACGATTTTAGTTATAGAATTACTGGTCCTAATTCCTTTTCTAGCAACAACTCTTCTATAAACAATTTATATGCCGGCAACTATACCGTTACAGCAGAAGATTCTACTGGTTGTAGCATATCTCAAAGCATTATAATTGAAGAACCGATCGAACCTCTAAGAATTCATTTTGAAACGTTTAAAACTTTTTGTCCTGAATCCGAAGATGGGAGAATATATATAAGATATATAGAAAATGGTTTACCACCTTTTTCATATCTTTGGAGCACTGGAAATGTTTCTTCTGAAATTGATTCTTTAGAAGTCGGTTGGTACAACCTTCGAGTAACCGATTCCAATGGATGTATCGCTTTAGATTCGGCTCAAATTACTGGAGGAAATGAAGTTTGCGTTCCAACTGTAATCACCCCGAACGGAGATGGTCACAACGATTTTTTTAATGTTAACAATTTATGTTATTACTCAGATATTAAAATCGTTATAACTGATAATTTGGGAAAAATTATTTTTGAAACCAACGATTGCAACAACCTTTGGGATGGCAAAGATAAGTCAGGAAATCTTGTTGATTCCAAAACCACTGTGTTTGTTTATATTGAACAAACAAAAAATGATGGGACTGTTAAAAAATTCAGAAAAACAGTGACAGTATTATATTAGTACTAACAACAAAAATCTAAACAATGAAAAAAATTAAAGTTTTCTCTTTGTTGATAGTGCTATCAACAGGAGTGTTGGCTCAAAATTGGGGAGAATATGATCCCTATCTTTCCAACCCTAGTCTTGGCGCTCACAATGAAATGTTAAAAATAGGATCATTGTATCAGACTGAAATGACCGCTTATGACTACAATCCAAAATCTTGGTTGTTTTGGGCTACAAGCCCTTTTAATAACCAAAGAGTGGCCTGGGGATTGAAGCTTTCTTCAATTGAAGGTGGTGTTTTAAAAAACACATCAGCTGAAGCAAATTTTATATATAATATCCCCTTAAGCGAAACACGTCTGTCATTTTCCTTAGGAGGAAGTGTTAATCAACTTCAATTAATTCGTGAAAGAGTTGAGGTTTATGATTTAAACGACCCAATTATTCAAGGCGCTGAAAGTGGAAATTGGTTCAATGCAAATTTTGGAATATCTTTTTCAAAAGTAAATACCTATTATTTTGGATTGGCAGCTTATAATCTACTACCAAGTCAAACCAATTGGATGGTGTCTAGCTTTGAAAACAAATCAAAAATTACATATAATCTTTCGGGAATGTATACTTTTGATTTTTTAGAAGGAAATTTGCAATGGGAACTGACTGGACTTGCCTCAACCAATCATCCCGAAAATTTTGACTTGTTAAAATATTGTATTTCAACCAGAATAATGTTTTTTAAAAAAAGCTTCTGGATTGGAACCGGATATTTAAACGAGACAACAATTAAGGGTAATTTTGGTGTCAATGTTCAGAATGTATCATTTGCCTATACTGGATACTATTCTCTAGGGACAGCAAGCAATTACGGCTACTCCTTCACTAAACATGAGGTTGTCGTAATATTAAAATTACCTTACAGTAAAGCATCAAAAAACAGTGGCGCATGAAAATTACAATCCTAACGCTCTTAATATTTTTTTCTTCTCTGGAAATATCGGCCCAATCAATTGATTCCGTTTGGCAAGTTAAAAATTTACCAATAAATTCGGAATTTGATGAATACATGCCCTTTTTAGTGGATACAATTCTAATATTTACTTCCACTAGAAAAAATTCCCGAGAAGATAAAATTTTTGAGAACACAGAAAAAATATATTATACACCGCTTATTGATACAAGCTTCGGAAAAATAAGAAAATTTACTTACAAGGCAAATTCGGATGCAAACTCAGCTTTGATTGGTTGCTCTAAAAGTCATTTCTTTTTTTATCGAAGTTATTTTAATAATAACGGTGAGATATTTCTTGCGCCCAGAAGAGAGATAAACATTAAGATGTTGAAAAAAATTCAAAACATTTTATCCGACAAAGATGAAAATAGTATATCTGTAGTGGAAGATAGTATTTATTTTACCAGCAACCGCAACGGAAGCTATGACATCTATCTGCAAACAAAGAAAGAAAAACCAATCCCTTTGGATGTGCTAAATTCAAGTTTTGAAGAACAAGGTGTTTGGATCTCATCAACAAACAATGAGCTTTATTTTAGCTCTAATCGTGAAGGATCGTTTGATATTTACTGTTCCGATAAAATTGATGGGGCCTGGCAAATTCCAAAAAGATTGCCCTTCCCCATTAATACAGAATTTGATGAGCAGGATTTTCGCAAACACAATGATTCAACATTTTTTCTAGCTTCAAATCGTTCTGGTGGTGTTGGTGGATATGATTTATACAAAATCATGAAAAGCGAAACAAATAAAATCAACACCACTGATACCAGCGAACTAATAATTAAAGAGCCTGAAGAATCAACCGACACTACCGTAATCATTATTACCGAACAAGACTCTTTAACTAGCAGAGAACAATTATTGATAGAACTAAAAAAATTAGATCTCATTCCTTTTAGAGGAGAAATTCAATTGGGTGCGTACAGAAATAATTTAACTTCTGTAAAATTATTTAAAGATTGGTTTGATTGCATCAAAGATCAAAACATTCGCATGGACGTTTTTGATGACAAAAAAGAAAAACTTCCTTTAAATAAATTTATAATTGATCAGATTTACACCGACCTAGACTCTGCCCTAAATAAACAAAAAGAAATAATAAGAAAGGGTTGTCTACCTACCACGTTTGAAGGAACTCCTTTTATTGCCCTTCTTAGAGCCGATAAAAAGCGTTATGCTATTTTCTGGAAAGAAGAAGAGTATAAAAATAAAGAAGTTTTCTGGATAACATTGGAAGGAAAAAAAATCTGGCAAAGCAACTAGAAAAAAGCCCCTAAATTTTAGGGGCTCTTTTTTTATTATCTTATTTTGTTTATTCTTTATCATTTTAACTTATTTATTTCTTTCGGTTTAAATATACCATCTTCAGTTATAATGCCGGTGATTAAATCAGCCGGGGTAACATCAAAAACTGGATTAAAAGCTTTAGTACCTTTGGGAGAAATTTCCAACAAAGGATTAAAATTTCTTCCTTGTTTTTTAGACAAATTTCTATTTTCCCAGAAAGAAGTATGTTTCAAGACTTCGTCACCAGAACGATGCTCTATTTTTATTTCTTTGCCTGTTTTTGTATCAAAATCAATTGTGGCCTTAACGGCAGCTATATAAAAAGGAATTTTGTACCTTTTAGACATCAAAGCTAAAGGATAAGTCCCGATCTTATTGGCTGTGTCGCCGTTTAAAGCTATTCTATCGGCACCGACTATTACCATATCAACCATTTTATTCTCCATTAAAAATCCACTAGCGCTATCAATATTTACTCGATGCTCAATGCCAGATTTATTCATTTCCCAGGCAGTCAATCTAGCTCCTTGAAGCCAAGGTCTAGTTTCATCAATTAAAACTGATATTTTTTTACCATTTAAAACAGCACTATATATCGGAGCTGTAGCTGTTCCATACCAAATAGCTGAAAGTGATCCGGCATTACAATGAGTCATGATGCGATAATTGTTTTTAATTAATTTCTCACCGTAAGCTCCTATTTTTAAATTATTATTTACTTCGCTCTCTAATAATTTTTTATAAGAATTATAAATATCTTTTTTAATACCACCAACAGTATTTGAATTTATTTCGCTAAGTATTTTATTCACAGCCCAAGACAAATTATTGGCTGTTGGACGAGCCTTAATTATTTCTTGAGCTATTTTTTTTAAATAATTTAAAAAATCAAAGGGATTACTTTTTTTGTAGGCCAAAGAGGCTAAAAAAACACCAGCACCACCAACGGCCCCAATAGCCTGAGCTCCTCGAACATTAAACTCTTTTATAGCTAAAATTGCCTGACTATATTTTTTAAGTTGAATAAATTTCAGTTTATCGGGCAAATAAACTTGATCAATTATTATTACCCTATCCTTTTTTAACTCGACAGTTAATGGCAAAAGTTTTTGTAATTGCTTTAAATTTTTCATGATATTTTTGAATTAATTTTAGAGTTGATGAAATATTTTTACCTAAAGCTAAAACCCCATGATTTTGCATTATTAAATAATCCCCCTTTTTTGAAGCGTTTTTAATTGCTCTAGCTGATTCCATTGTTCCGTAAGAATATTCTCTAACATAAATAACATTATCTAATTTATCCTTACAATTTACAGCCAAAAAATCATGAGAATGCAAAACGCAATTTATATCTGGTCGAGCCTGATAAACACCCCAATGAAGACGAGCTTCAGAACTTGGTTCTTTCTTTCCATAAACATAAACATCATCACCCTTAAAACCAGAAACTAAAACAAAATCACTCTTTTTTAGTTGATGAGGAAAAGAACCAGTGGTTTTAATAATTATTCCCTTTTTAGTTCTAACACTAAAATTACCACCATTATTATCTTTGCAGCCCAATTTAGCCAAATCTTTTCCGGTTTTAATTAGCTTCTCCATTAAACCTAATTCTTTGGGGCTAGGACTAAAATCACCCTTATAAACAGTTTTAAATTTAGTACCAATATATTTTTCACCCATAAAATTATTTTTTATTTTTTGACATTAAAACAAATGTTTCCAGCGCTACTAAAGATGCTCTATTTTCCATTTTAACCAAATCACCTTTACCAGATTGCGCCTCCACTGAATATTTAGCAATTTTCTGTCTAATATTTTTCTCAGCTTCTTGATCAACTACTAATAAGACTACCCCAGCTTTAACACCCTTTATTCTGGCCAAAGTTAAAACAGTTCCAGCTTCCATATCCTGAGCCAAAGTATTAAAATTTTTCCAAAATTCTTTAGTTTCTTTTGTCTTTTTAGAATATAAAGCATCAACCGTCACTGTTGTGCCGGAATAATATTTAAACTTTAAAATTTCAGAAGCTTTTTTCATTGTCTGAAAAATATCTGGATCGGCAATTGCTGGATATTGCAAAGGAACATAATCAAGACAAGTATGATCTTCTCTAACAACACTGTCGGAAATAATCAAATCACCAATTTTAATTTTGGTTTGATTGGCTCCACAAGAACCAACTCTAATAAAATTTTCCGCACCAAGAGCAACTAATTCTTCTATGGCAATAGCAGTTGAAGGACCACCAATACCAGTAGAACAAATAGTTATTGGTATGTTTTTATATTTACCAGTAAAAACTCTAAATTCCCTATTAAAAGAAATTTCCTTACCACCATCTAACAGCTTAGCAATACGCAAAACACGACCAGGATCACCAGGCAAAATCACGTTTTTAGCTATACCTCCCTTTTTACATAAAATATGTGGCTGTAAATTATCAAAATTTTTAGCAGGCATAAAAAAATAATTAAGTATTAAGACTACTTAATTTTAACACAATTTCAAAGAAAATGAAAGAAATTATAGTTAAAATTAACAAATAAATGGTTTGAAAATAAAAATTTTTAGCGCTATAATAAATATATGAAAAGAAAAAAACTCGTTTTAATGATTTTTGGTTTTTTGCTATCAATACTTATCTTTTTATTTAGCTTTGAATCAATTAATCAAACTGAAAAACAAAATAAAGATAATAATATTATTTTTTTTGGAAAAAAAGATAAAGAAGAAATAATTAAACCAAAAGAAGTGCTAGAAGAAACAAAAAAAATAGAAGAAAACTCTGATTTAAATTTTTTATTTTTTGGAGATTTAATGCTGGGCCGTCATGTTGGCGAGAAAATAGACATCCACGGGCTTGATTATCTTTTTGAAAAGTTGGAAGTAGAAAAGTTTACCGAAAAATACGATTTTGTAATGGCCAATCTTGAAGGAGCTACCACTAACGAAGGAAAACATTATAAACCGGACAATCTTTATGACTTCGCTTTCAAACCAGAGACAATAAATAATCTAAAAAAATATAACTTCAATATTTTTGCCCTATCAAATAATCACTTATCAGATCAAGGAGAAAAAGGAATCAGTGAAACCTACCAGAATTTAAGCGAACTGGGTTTTAACTACTTTGGCTGCAAAGATGGATATTTGTCGTCATCAGAAAATACAGAAATCATCTATAAAGCTAATGAAAATGAAAAACAAAAAATACTAAACGAAAATGATTGCTCTTCAATAATAATTGAAACTAAAAATAAAAAAATAGCCTTTTTTTCTTTTAGTATCGTTTACAGTGATATTGAAGAAAATTTAATATTAAACAAAATAGATCAAATTAAAAAACAAAGCGACTTTTTGATAATTTCGCCTCATTGGGGAGTAGAATATCAAGAAAAAGCCAACAAAAAACAAGAAAATTTAGCCAAAAAAATGATAGATTCTGGGGCTGATTTAATTATTGGACACCACCCTCATGTAATCCAAAATTGGGAAATTTATAAAGAAAAACCGATCTTTTATTCTTTGGGGAATTTTATTTTTGATCAATATTTCTCCCCAGAAACACAAGAAGGGCTAGCCATATCAATCAAGGTAGATAATAATAAAATCGACAAAACAATATATAAAATAAAAACAAAAGGAAGCAAAATTGAAGAAATTATAAAAATAGAATAAAAAATTTAATAAAAATCAACAAAAAGAGAGAATCATAAATTCTCTCTTTTATTATCTTTGTATTTTATCGTCTCGTCTTTAGCGGCAAGAATTTAAACATTCTTGTCTAGCTTCAACTCCTTGAATCATGTCACAATAAGAACAAACATCAATTTTTTCTCCAACCACTGGTATTTCGGCACTAGGATTGGTAGAATTAGATTGATTTGCTGGTGTTTGAACACTTGGATTAAAACCATTCATTAAGCTCGATAAATCTTTAAAAGTTTTATCATTTGGTAAATCAAATTTTGAATCATCAACGTTCCATGATTTACATTTAAAATCAAAAACCTCGTCCATATCAACAGTGTCTTGTTTTATTTCGTCACCAGCTTTATCGTCGGTTTCTCCTTCTTCTAGCTTCATTTTCATACCCTCCTTATTCATTAAATCATCCCAAAAATAGTTCCAACCATCTTTTATAATACTAACTGAATTAAATCTCATACCTTGCCCCTTATCAACTGTATTCATTTCTACCCTGATTCTTTCCCCTTTGTTGTCAAAATAATAAACAGCGCTCATTGTGGCTTCCTCATTTTCAATTTCAACCGAACACTGTAGTGGTTTCCCCTTTTTAAACATATCAATCACTGAAGAAGAAAAATAAGACTCTTCGTTGTCTAGGCTTTCTTCAACGACATCTGATTTGTTGTCAGAAATCGGCTTGCTAGGTTGATCCTCATTTTTTTTGCCACAAGCAGATAAAGAAAAAATCAGAAGCAAAAAAAGCGGTAGTAAATAAACTCGAGAAAATTTCATAATAATTATTATTAATTATTTTTTTAAAAAAAATAATTAAAATTTAATAATAATCTTTAGTAAAATAATAGCAAAAAAATTGATGTTTTACAAATAAAAATAATTACTAATTATTTTTTATTCTCACTAATTATCTTATAATACAAATCCTCGTAAGAATTAACCATTTTTTCCAAAGAAAAAAACTTTTTTGCTCTTTCTAAACAATCCTCTTTTTTGATGTTTTTGACTAACTTTAAAGCTTTTAACATCTCGTTAAAATCCTTTACAACATAACCGGTTTTACCATTAACCACTAGTTCCCTAATAGCTCCTTGATCATAAGCCACAACTGGCACGCCAGAAGCCATAGCTTCTAAAAAGGTATTACCAAAAGCTTCGATTATTCTGTTTGGTTGTATCAAACAAAAAGCATTGCTTAGTAATTCCTTCTTTTTCTTCCCCAAAACTTCTCCTTGATAAATAATTTGCTTACCATCAATAAAAGGAAAAACATTCTTATCTAAAAAATATTTATCAGCTTCTGATATTTTGCCAGCTAGAACCAATTTCATTTTTAATCTTTTGGCTATTTTAATAGCCGTATCAACTCCTTTCTGAGGACTTAATCTGGCTAAAAACAAAAGATAATCTCCTGAATTTCTTTGTTGAATAAAGCTATCAGAATCAAGACCATTATAAACAATTTCTCGCCAATTTAAAAACGGTAATAATTTCTTAAGAGATTTAGAAATACCAACATAATTAAGATGCTTATATTTTTTTAATAATTCTCTTTCTTGTTCGAAAAACTCCCCATATCTAATAGAGTGAATTGAGGGCGTCTTTACTAAATCGGCAAAAATAACACTTTTCTGTTCAACTGCACAGTGAATAATATCAAAATCTTTAGCTCTTCTAAAAGCTTCGGCTATATTTTGATATTCATGAACCTCAGAATAATCATTTTTATAATAAGTTTTTCTCACAGATATCAATTTTTGGGCTTTAGTTTTAGAATCACCGGTGGCAAATAAAGTAACTTGATGTCCTTTATCAACCAAACCATTTACCAAATAACCAATAGAAGAACCGGTACCGCCACGAGAATCAGGTGTTGTTTCTTCCCAAAGTTTAGAAATAATAGCTATCTTCAATTTTTTTTTCATAAAAATATTATATTTATATATTAACAATAATAAAATTCATTGTAAACAAAAAAAGCCAAAGATGTTATCTTCGGCTCTAACCCTAAAACTCAATCATCGAGAAAACTAAACCTCAATAGAGGTTGCGGTTACCTTAACAATATTTTTGTTAATGTCTTTTTTGGAAACGACCCTGGAAATCGTTTTTATTTTATATTTTATTTCCTTGGGAAAAACTTTTCCTGTCAGCTCTCCAACATCGATAATAATTGAAAAAACCTTGGGATCTAGTAAAAAAGCCTCGAAGCACTTGAAAAATTGATCGGTAATGAAGATTGGGCAAGGATCAGCATTTTGAATATCCTTAAAAAAATCTTCACCGAACTTAAAAGCGTTAACCAAATATCCATCCTCTTTCTTACCGTTAATTTTCAATTTAATTTTTTCCAAAAGCTGATTATTGGTTTTAGAAAGAAGGTTTTGGCCTTCAAGTAACATGTCGTCTATAACACTTTTACTTGGACATAAAAATTTTTCTTCCATTATCAATTTGTTTTAAATGTTGTGAAACTACTAACTAAACTCTATCAAAAAAACTAATTTTTGTCAATTTCCTGGTTTTTTTTATTAACCTTTATATTCAATTCTTCTAGTTGTTTTTCTTTAACTTCACAAGGAGAGCCACTCATCAAATCTTTACCTTTACTATCTTTGGGGAAAGCATAGATATCCCTAATTGAATTCCAGTTATTTAAAACCATAACAATTCTATCTAATCCAGGGGCATTTCCTCCATGAGGAGGAGCACCATAAGAAAAAGCGTTAATCATAGCCGAAAAATTTTGATCAACTTCTTCTTTAGAATATCCGGCTATTTCAAAAGCTTTATACATAACTTCTGGGTTATGATTTCTGATCGCTCCAGAAGAAACCTCAAAACCATTAAAAACCAAATCAAATTGATGAGCTAAAATTGATAAAGGCTCTTTGTTGAGCAATGATTCCATTCCACCTTGAGGCATAGAAAATGGATTATGAGCAAAGTCAATTCTTCCCTCTTCTATTTCTGAATATTCATACATTGGAAAATCAACTACCCAAACCAAAGAAGCCAAGGAATTATCTTTTAAATTCATTTTTTCTGCCAAATAATTTCTTAAATAACCCAAAGCCAAACAAACAGTTCGCCACTCATCAGCTGCAATGAAAATAAGATCTCCTTCTTCCGACTTACATTTATTAATGATTTCAGAAATTAAATTATCACCTAAAAATTTTACCAAAGATGATTGAAATTTTTCATCCTTTAAAACAATATAAGACAAGCCTTTTAGACCTTTCTTTTTAGCCTCTTCAATTGTTTCATCTATTTCCTTTCTGCTAAATTTTGCACCACCTTTAACATTTAAAGCCTTAACAAATCCACCGTTTTTAATTTGATTAGTAAAAATAGCAAAATCAGAATTTTTAACTAAATCAGAAATATCAGTTAACTCCATTTCAAATCGTAAATCAGGCTTGTCTGATCCAAAACGATTTATAGCATCTGTCCAAGAAATTTGTTGAAAGCGACCATCCGGCAAAAGACCAATCATTTTTTTATCACTAAACTTTTCTACCAAATCTTTCATTAATGGTTCCATTGTTTTAAAAATATCGTCTTGTTCGACAAAACTCATTTCCATATCTACTTGATAAAACTCTCCATAATGGCGATCCATGCGCGGATCCTCATCTCTAAAACAAGGGGCTATTTGAAAATATTTATCAACACCGCCAACCATTAATAATTGCTTAAACTGTTGCGGCGCCTGTGGCAAAGCATAAAATTTGCCAGGATAAATACGAGAAGGTATTAAAAAATCACGAGCACCCTCTGGTGAAGAGTTAGCCAAAATTGGAGTTTGAATTTCTGTAAAATTTAAATTGTGAAAATAAGATCTAATATGTTTAATAATTTCGTCTTTTGTTTTTAACATTTTTTGGATTTTTTCTCGACGTAAATCCAAAAAACGATATTTTAAACGTAAAGCTTCGTTCACTTCTCCTGTTTTTTCATCATTTAGTTCAAAAGGAAGTGGCAAGCTTTTATTCAAGATTACAACATCCAAAATTTCCACCTCAATTTCTCCAGTGTTAATTTTATTGTTTTTATTAGCTTCATCACGAGCTACAACCAAACCATTAATTTGTAAAACCCACTCATTTTTTACATCTTTTAAAGCGTCAGCTATTTTTTTATCACCATCATTACTATTAAATTTAATTTGAGTCAATCCGTATTTATCGCGCAAATCTATGAAAATAAGACCGCCTAAATCGCGATAGCTATTTACCCAGCCAGACAAAATAACCTTTTCTCCTAAATTTTTAGAGCTCAGCTCCCCGCAAGTGTGAGTTCGAAGCATATATTTATCTTAATTATATTTAATTATCACCAATTACTATATAAATATAGCCTAATTATACAAAAAAGTAAATAATAAATTTACTTAATTCTTTTTTTGCTGTATATTGTTTTTATGATTAAAATTAACAAAATTATATGGCTGATGTTCAACAAATTTTCAATAAAATAAAAGAAAGGCAAAAAGAACAAAAAACAATAAAACAAATTTATCGAGATGTTTTAAATAATTCTCAGGAATATCAGAACGTTTTAGAAGAGCTTGATAGTTTGAAAATCAAAAAGAAAAAAATAGAGGAAGTTTTAAAAAGCGAATTAAGGTCAGAAATGGAGCAATTAAACTCTATTAAAGTTGATATTGAATCAGAAAAAGAAATATTAAGCCAAGCAACTTTAGCTAAAATACTAAAAGGAGAACAAATAGAACTGGTCGATGAAAATAATAATAAATATGAGCCTATCTTCAGTGTACGTTTTAGAAAATATTAAAAATTTAAATATCTCAGAATTTAAAAAATAAATTAATTATAAATTATGAGGGTACCAATCAGAAGAAGTGATAAAGTTCCCACAGAAAAAATAGACACTAAAATAACATTAGAAAAATACCGAAGTTTATCAAAAACTTTAGAAAAACTAAAAAACGAAATCAGACCGAAAGAATCGGAGGAGGTAAAAATATTATCGACTACCGGAGATTATTCGGAAAATGCTGGTTATCAAGCGGCTAAAGCAAAACTAAGAAGAACTAATAATAAAATCAGTAAAATAGAATATATCTTAAATAGGGCCGACATAATTGAAACAAACCCAAAAAGCGACGAAGTACAAATAGGCAGTTTGGTTAAACTAGAAATTGATGGAAAAATAAAAAAATATCAGATACTAGGATCAGCCGAAACCGATCCCAGCAAAGGAAAAATATCATACATATCACCTCTTGGTAGTTCTTTGTTGGGAAAAAAAATAGGAGAATTTGTCAGTATAAACAACTTAAAAAAATACAAAATTGTAGAAATAAAATAAAGGCATCAAATGATGCCTTTTAAAGTTGTAAATGTTTAAATCCCGTAAAAAAGAGATGATTGGCGATTTTTAATAATTCTATTAGTCCATCTCCAAAATAAACCTAAAATAATTACCAATAAATAAAGAACGAAGGGATAGAAAAAAAATTTTTCTAATAAACTGTTATCAATTACCTCTTTAAAAGTCTGGTCAAAAAAATTATAAACAGGAACAAAATTAAAAAAATAATTCAGACATAAAAACAACCAGACATTAGCAAAAGGATAAATAACAAAGTAAAAGAAAAAAAATGTATGCCATTTTTCAAAAACATTAAAATCTTTAATAGTAATTCCGGCACTAGAAGTTAACTGTAAAAAAATTATTAACAAAATAAAAATACCAAAACCGGCCACAGAAATAGACTTTAAAATATCTGACGGAAAATATAAATTCAAAAAAATGGCTATTATCCCCAGCATAATGCCAGAAGCAGAGATTAGGGAGATTAGGCAAAAAATTGCTAAAATGTTAGGACTTACCTCTTTTGTATCCATATCATTTACTTTTTAGTTAGTATCAAAGAACCATTAAATACTTGTATCACAAAAATAAATTTTTGTCAAAAGTAAAATTTCTTAATTCCTTTCTAATTGTTTTAAAATCTGGTACCGACAAAGAAACCAGATTCCAAAAAGCTAATGAATGATTAAACTCTTTTAAATGACATAATTCATGAACAATTACATAATTAGCTAATTTCTCTGGAAGAAAAATTAATTTATAACTAAAATTTAAATTACCACAACGAGAACAACTTCCCCAACGAGTCTTTTGGTTTCTAATGCTTATTTTTGAATATTTAAAATTGTAAACCTTATTTAATTCTTTAATCTTATTTTCAATAAAAATATAAGCATTTTTTTTATTTTTTTGATAATTTTGATAACTATTTTGCTGGTTGTTTTCGACTATTCTTTTGGAAAAAATTTTTAGTTTATCAATAATCCAATCAATTTTTTTAATATCGGGCATTGTTATTTCTATTTTTAAGTACTTCGTGCCGGCCGAAAATGGTATTTTATCATTTTCCATGATCCAAGTTTCAGTATTATAATAGCTTTCAAGTTCTGATCTCTTTATTGATAAGGTGTTATTTATGTTTTCAAAATCTAAATTTATCAAATCATATTGGCTACCTTTCGCCATTATACTAAATTTATCACCTTGCCTAACCGTTATTTCATCAAATTTAACGAAGCGCGAAACATAAATACTGTTAAAATCTTTAAGGTCAAAATATCTCTCAATCTTATTTTCTTTCATAATCGCTTTTTTTTCTTCAAACTTTGATTCTGTATAGGAAAACAGTAAAAAGAACGTTACCAAGCCCAAAAAGAATACTAATATAAGTCCAATAAATAATTTTTTATTAAAAAATTTCTTTTTTATAGCCAATAAATCTAAACCCAGAATAGCCACAAAAATTGTTGGTATTGAAATTATAAATAAAGCTGATAGAAGGAATATATAATATCTCACTATCCCAATAACTTCTATTGTCTTAAAATCAACCATAAATCTATCAAACAAAGAACTTGAGGAGTTAAACGATAGAATTAGAAAAATAACAACAGAAACTAAAAATCCTATAGTTCCTAGACTTAAAAATATTGCTCCAAATATTTTCTTGAAGACTAAAACTGATTTTGCTGGCGGATTTTTTGTAAGCAATAAAGTAATGCCCCTGATAACAATGCCCATCAGGCCACCAAAAATAATAATTGCGGCAAAAAATAAAGCCGTTTGTAAAACTGGCAAAAAAAGAAAATGACCATCATAATCATACTCAATTATTATCTGCCAGATAATTATAAATATAAAGCTAGTTAGAAATGAGCCGACAATCAATTTGGGCAAAAAATGATAACTTTTATCTTCATTTTGTGCCAATACCATCAGAATTCCGGCCGTTAAAGGTAAAAGTAAAATTTGCCATCCCCAGAAAAACGTAAACCAATCCGGCTTAAGGGTAAATAACCACCCGAGAATAATAGTAATGGCGGAAATTAAATAAATTTTTTTCATAATAAATAAGAATTTTTATTCATATATTAGCTATTATATCATAATTTTGTTGTATTTAATAGTTAATGTAAATATATTTTTTACAGAACTCGGATTCGAACTAAAATATACAAAAAACACCTGTAAATACAGATGTTTTTGAGCGTTGCTCCGAGGGTGGGATTCGAACCCACGACCAATTGATTAACAGTCAACTGCGCTACCGCTGCGCTACCTCGGAATACATTCAGTTTTTAAAACTGAATATATAATAACAAACTAAAATAAAATGTCAAATGAATTGACCATCTTTAAAACGAAAAAACCAATATATATTCAAATTATTATCAAAAATTAATCACTAAGAAGTTTTTTGTCCTCTATCCACAAATTGCCCCTAAAACAATTTCTTCCGGGATTGAATTTTCTGTCTCCATAATATGATCTACCGTTTTCGTCGTCACTACTAGTTCGGAAACTAGCGCAAATTTCAAATTCTCTATCACCAATTTTATTATATTCTATTTTTTCACCAGTTTCTGGATCAATTAAACTTCTTTGATCAAAATAAATTTTACCTTCTTCCGAAGATATTTCTTGTAAATTTTCCGGAAGTCTATGATTTAAATCATAATAGCTATTTACCATGCTTTCAATCGTTGAAATTCTATTTAAAACAATTTGATCTAATTTTTTCTGTCTAGCTATTTGTGGCGACTCTACAAAAAACAAAGATGAAACAAAAATTATCACCACCAAACTTAAAGAGCCCCAAAAAAAGATTTTAAGATTATTATCTCTCTTTTCAACGTTTTCTCTTTTAATATCGTAGAAATAATAACTAAACACCAAAGCAGAAATAACAAAAACGGTTAAAGCCTTTAGAATAAATTTTAAAGTCATTTCGCCTGATAAAAAGCTATTTAATATGCCGATTAAAGATCCTAGAATTATCACTGCTGAAACAAACAAAATGAAATAGGTTAACCAGCGACGCAAAGAGGAATCTTTTTCTAATTCATTCTTTCTTAATCCATTGTTTATCAATCTAAGCATTAAGAAAAATATAGGAGCGGCTACAAACAAAGCTGAAATTCCAAACCTCAAACCACCATCATTGTTGTAAGCGTAATCAACCAAAATATCGTTGACACTTTTGTCTACTATTTGAAAAATTATTATCGCTGAAGAAATTGCTGTAAAAATCAAAGCCACCAGAGAAAGCAAATAATAAAAAGCGAACTTCGGATTGTGATTTTTCATATTTTTTTAATTAATTATAAATTTTTAAATTATATTAAATTTAAAAATCTCTTAATTTTTCCAAACTCTTATTTTTCATTTTTCTAATCTTTTCTAAGGCCTTAGCTTCAATTTGTCTAATTCTCTCTCTGGTTACCTCAAATTCCTGACCAACTTCTTCCAAGGTATGAGCCACTCCATCAATCAAACCAAATCTCATTTCCAGTATTTTCTGCTCTCTAGGAGAAAGACTAATAATTACTTCCTTAACATAATCTTTTAAAAGTTGAAGGGCAGCTACTCTATCTGGGGTTTCATTTTTAACATCTTCAATAAAATCTTCCAAGGTCGAATTATCATCATCATCACCGATGGTTGTCTCCAGAGAAATAGTCTCTTGAGAAATTTTCATGATATAAATAACCTTATCTAATTCTTCACCCATTTCTGAGGCTACCTCCTCAATCATTGGTTCTCTGCCTAATTCTTGGATTAAAAATCTTTGAGCCTGTTGAAATTTATTTATATTTTCAACCATATGAACTGGAATACGAATTGTTCTCGATTGATCAGCTAAAGCTCTAGTTATGGCTTGTCTAATCCACCAGGTAGCATAGGTTGAAAATTTATAACCCTTTTGGTGTTCAAATTTATCAACCGCTCTAAAAAGACCAATATTTCCTTCCTGAATCAAATCCAACAAACTCAAACCTTTTACTCCGGAGAATTTTTTAGCAATTGAAACAACCAATTTCAAGTTTGATTCAATCATTTTTCTTTCAGCATCTTTATCTCCACGATCCTTTCTTTTTGACAATTCAACTTCTTCTTCCGGGGTTAAAAGAGGAATTTTACCAATCTCTTTTAAATATATTTGAATCGAATCACTGGATAAATTAGCAAAATCAAAAGACATGGATGGTCCCTTTTTCTTTTCTGGAATATTTTTAGAACTTAAACCAAGAACATTACCGCTGTCTTCGCTAACCATAATACCAGCGTCATTAAGTCTTCCTAAAAAAATTTCGTATTCATAAATGTGATCCTCAACGTTGGGAAAAAGATATAATATTTCGGTTTCAGTTAAAAAACTACGAGATCTTCCCTTCTCAATTATTTTTAAAAGTTGTTCTTCGGATGGTGCTTCTTTTTTTTCGTAATGAGAAATTTCTATTTTTTTCTGATCATGTTTTTTAGAGATCACTTTTTGTATTTTTTTGGTTTTATCGCTTTTCTTTTTATGATCCTTGATTTTCTCTTTTACATTTTTAAGATTTTTCTTTTTGCCAGCAGAAACATTTTTCTTATTTGAAGCTTTAACTACTACCTTATTCTTTTTATGTTTTTTGCCGGCCTCCGTCTTTTTTTCCTTCATTTTTTTGACATTCATATTTTATTTAAATTTATTTTTATTATTAATTGATTTTCAACAATTTGTCATTCAGCTCTTTAAGTTCATTTAAAATTTTCAAAATGTCATCTTTTTGACCATTTTTTTCCGATATAATCAACTCTGATTCCTTCTGCCTAATTAAATCCTTATAATACAAACGTTTAATCTCCAAAACTATGTTCGACAACTCCTTTTTAACTTTTGACTCTAAATCATTATTATCTTGACCATACAAATAAAAATCAGCCAAAAGCCAGGATTCATTTAGTAGAGATATTAAATTATTGTTTGAATTAGTCTCATCTTTAATATAGGCTAAAAATTGATTATAATCAAGCTTTCCCTTATTTTTATTACCGTACATCACTAATAATTCATAAAATTTACGATATTTCAAAGGAATTTGGTCTAAATCCAATTTATTGGACAAATAGTCAAAATTCTGTGGAAATCTCAAAGTCAAAGCAAATAAAAGTTCCGTTAGTTTGTCCTCTCTATTTTTTTGAACAACATTACTGGCTTGAACAAAATTTTTACCATTTTTTTTATTAGTCTCAAAAGTATCATTTTTATTGACTTTTTTATCTATTTTTGATAATTGCTCCCTTAAAAAAGATTCATTAACTGAATATTTTTGACATATTTCTTTGATCCAAAAATCCTGTTCAACTTTGTTATACAGCATATTTACAACTGTTAATATCTTGTTAACGGATTTGTTTTTTTGGTCAATATTGTTCAAATCAATACTTTTTATTTCTTTTGTCAAATAATAATCTATAATATTCTTTGAATTGTTAATGGCCTCTTCAAAGATTTTTGGATTATTTCTAATAATTTCATCCGGATCTTTACCTCTTTCCCCTTCTTTGAAGCTTACAATCTTTAAATTCAGGCCATTTTTTAGGGCCTCAGCCACTCCTCGATCGGTGGCGCTAGAACCGGCTAAATCCTGATCAAATGATAAAATAACGTTACTGGTGTATCGTTTTATTAAGTTCAACTGGGAAACCGTTAAAGCTGTCCCTGATGAAGCTACAACGTTTTTAAAACCGGCTTCATGGGCCGAAATAGCGTCCATTTGACCTTCAACCACTATTACAGCGTCTTTCTCCTTAATAGCTGTTTTGGCTAAATTTAAGGCAAACAGAAGCCTACTTTTATCATATAAATCGGTTTGGGGACTATTTATATATTTACCAAAGGATTTATCTCCATTTTGGTTGTCAGGATTTATTCTGGCAGTAAAAGCAACTACTCGACCGTTAACGTCTTTAATTGGAAACATTATTCTATCTCGAAAACGATTATAATAACCACCCTTTTCACTTTTAACAGACATTCCGCTTAAAAAAATTTCATTATCAGTATATTTTTTATTTTTTAAAAAGTTAATCAAATCGTCATAGCTATTTAAACTATAACCAATTCCCCAACGATTTATAGCTTCTGTTTTTAATCCTCTGTTTAGCAAATAATCTCTGATTTTTTTACTCGATTCATTTTTAACTTTATCGTTAGTTAAAATAAAATTATAATATTTAGCGCTTAAATCTAATATTTCTAGTAAACGATTTTTATTTTTATTTTCAGAAAAATCATTATTGTCTAAAACAACCCCCGCTTTAGGGGCTAACATTTTTAGAGTTTCTACAAAATCTAAACCCTCCATTTCCATCAGAAAAGAAAAAATATCTCCACCCTTGCCACAACCAAAGCAATGCCAAATTTGTTTTTCCGGAGAAACCATAAAAGACGGAGTCTTTTCATTGTGAAACGGACAAACCGCTCTAAAATTAGACCCTGCTGGTTTTAAATTTAGATATTGTGAAATAACATCAACAATATCTAATTTGGCTTTTATTTCTTCGGAATGATTCATTTTAGAAAAATAAAAATCTTTTCTTTTTTATATTTTTTTGAAAATTATCTAAATCCCTATCTAAGTCGCCACACTCCATATCGGCTAAAATATCATTTTCTGGATCGTCATTTTTTTTCTCAATTATAACTTCTTCTTTCTCCTGTTTATCAATTTTTTGATTAATCTGATGTTTTTTACCAAAAGGTAAAACACTATAATTATTATTACCCACTATAATAGATAATGATTGTATTTCATTTTCAACCAAATCACCGTCATACTCAGCACTATGCATATGTTGTCCTTCATAACTGGCTCTTTTTTGATCTAAATGCAAGCTAAAAATACAATCATCATTATTTTCTTCTATATATAAATGAAAACGAGGATAATGACCATCACCCAGACGTCTCACTAAACTTTCTTGACCACTTTTTCGGTCAAATATTAAGGCATAGCCAGAGCTTCTAATAACTTTTTTAGCATCTTCTAATTTAATTGATTTAACCAAAAATTTCATAAGATAAACATTAGTTTCTTTTTCTGAAAATAAAGAAATTATAAATAATAAAACTTTCTATACCAATAATCACTGTTGCTAAAAATTGAGAAAAAAGATAATTGATTTCTTTGATGTTAGCAAAAACATGCATCAATTTAACATTCAACAATAAATTAAAAATAGAAAAAAATAAATAAGAAAACAACTGGCGATGGACGTAGGCTAAATTATTATTTCTAAAGGTCCAAAATTTATGAACAAAAAAATTAAATAAGAATGATAGAAAAAAAGCCAGAGCTGTCGATGGTAATAATTTCTGATTTAAAACATCGTGCAAAAGAAATAAAAAAATCAAATCAAGCAATAAAGTAAAACAACCAGTTATAAAAAACTTAACATAAACTTTTTTTAAATTTAGTATTCTGAAAGTGGTTGGAAAATAAGAAAAAATAAAAAATTTGATTTTCTGATACATAAAAAAATTATTTATAAATTTCAGTAATTGCTCCAATTATTTTTTCAGAATCAAGAAATCGATCTTTGATACTATCTGAATTTAAAACAACGCTTATAAATTCTTTGCCATTTTTGTCAGCAAATTTAAGGGCCAAACAATACCCGGCCAAAATATTATAACCCGTTTTGCCTGAAATTATTTGACCATCAATATCAATATCTCTAAAACCCAACAATAATTCATTGGTAGAATTTATTTTTTTTATTCGGCCATTTCTGGTTTCAAAACTATACTCGTAGTTTTCGGTTAAATCAGCTATCAAATCGTTTTCCAACGCCTTATTAGCTATAATAGCTACTTCTTTGGCGGTCGATACATTACTATTGCTTAAACCGGTTGGATCTTCAAAATAGGTCTTATATAGTTTTAACTCCTTAGCTTTTTCATTCATTTTCGCGACAAAATCACTTTCACTTAAACCGGCCGAACTAATTAAAGCTATAACAGCAGTATTATCAGAAGCTATTAAGGATAAGGCCAGTAAATCAATGTTTCTAACCTCCTCTCCAAAAAACAAATAATCTCTACCACCCAAACGACGATCTTCCTTTTTAATTTTATAATAATCATTATAATCTATATCAAGATCCATAAAAACCAAGGCTGACATTAACTTACTAATACTAGCAATAGATCTAACTTCATCAGAATTTTTTTCGAAAACAAAAAAATCAGAATCTAAATCAAGAACGGCTGTTGAAGAAGCTGATAAATCAAGTTCATCAATTTTTTTAGTTTTTTCTAAAAAACCATCAATTTGCCAAACCTTTTTAATCTCACCCTGATTTTCAATAATCGGTGAAGAAAAATTACTAAAAAACAGAGAAGTTATAATGTGAAAAACAACAAAAACAAACATACGACTATTCTTTTTTTAATTCTTCATCTTCATCTTCGCTGTCACCCTCATCATCTTCATCATCTTCGTCATTTTCGTCATCTTCATATTCATCTTCTTCATCTTCTTCGTTATCACCCTCTAAATCTTCATTCTCTTCATTATCAGTTTCATTATTATTTTCTTCTTCATTTTCTGTATCACCATCAATATTCTCATTTTTTTCTTCCTTACCTTCAAAGCCATTTTCAACATTCTCACTGATTAAATCATTAAGATTTTTATCTTCGGATTTGTTAATGTCACCCAACAACTTATCTATCTCTTCGTTTTTATTAAATTTCTCATAATCAGGCAACTCATTTAAACTTGAAATTCCAAGGAATTTAACAAAATCAAGACTAACAGTATAAATATTGTCCTCTATTTCATTTCCCTGTTTTTCCTCAATTAAACCCCTAATTAATAGGTTTTTTAAGATCAAGCTACAATTTATTCCTCTAATTTTTTCAATGTCTTTTTTCTTTATTGGGCCTCGATAGGCTATTATAGTAAGTGTTTCTAGGCTGGCCGGGGTTAATTCACCACTAACTTCACTTTGCATAAATTTTTGAACAACTTCAGCGCTTTCTGGAGAGCTAGACATTTGATATTTTTTAGAATTTTCGATTATCAATATACCACGGTTGCCATTTTTATAATCATTTATTAATTCCCCGATTTCCCTTTCAACATCTTCTGTTTTTATCTCCAAAACATCGGCCAATTCTTTTAAAGACAATGGCTTAGGAGAGACAAAAAGTAATGATTCAATAGAGCGCTTAATATTCATAAATTTATTTAAATTAATTAAAATTACAAAAGATCTTCGTTATTTTCTTCCAAATAAATTTCACTAAACAATTCTACTTGATTAAAAACCAATTCTCTTTGTTTTGATAATTCCAAGACAGCTAAAAAGTTAACTATTATTTCGGTCTTAGATCTAGCTTCTTGTAAAATTTTAGTAAAATTTATTTTAATTTTCTTATTTATTAAATTTTTAATAAAAGAAATTCTTTCGTCTATGCTTATTTCTGATTTGATTGTTTCTTCTTCTAACTTTTCTTCTTCGTTTTTATTTCTTTCTAAAACTTTTAAGAAAGAATTATATAAATCGTCTTTTTTAACATTCTTTGGTGGGAAGAAATAATCGCCCAAGAAAGAAAAACGACGATTGTTCTTATTTATAATTCTAGAAAAAGAAAATTTCTTTTTTCCAATTATTTTCTGTATCTTGTTGCTTAAATCAACAAAGTCCTTATACATCTTTAATTGCTTTTCCAAGTCTTCAACCTCTTCTTCGTCTTCTGGGCTAAACAAATATGGCAATAGAGCTTTTGATTTTAAGTAAATCAATTTGCTGGCCATTAACAAAAAATCAGCCATTCTTTCCGGTAAAATTTCCTGTGAATTTTGAATATATTCCAAATATTCATCGGCTATTTTAGCCAAGCTGACTGACGTAATATCCAACTCCTCCTTTTCTATAATTCTCAAAAGCAAAGATAATGGTCCCTGAAATTGATCTATTTTGATATCTATCATAATATTTTCACAAAACAAGCCAAAAATTGGGTATTTTATATTAAAATACCCCTTACTCTATCTATTTTAACTGATTTTGAACCTTTTATCAATAGTAAATTAATACATTGAAATACTGAATTTATAGCTAAAAACTTAAATATTTTATCTTTCTTCTAATTAAATTATGGAATTTGTCATTAATTTCTAGATTCAGTAAAAAGTCAAAATTACTATCATTTACCTTATTTTTAAGCAATAACAATTCCTCGTTTATTTCTAAATAATTATTTCTATCAAACAATCTATCTTTAATTTCCTTGTTTACACAATTCACACAAACAACGCCACCTTTATTAAAATTTAAGAAAGATAGCTTTTCTTCAGCCCCACAATCAACACAAGCCGAGGTCTGAAAAGAATATCCAAGTAATTTTAAAAGTTTAAATATTAAAACATCACCTAAAAAATCCAATTCTCTGACAGATTTTTTTTCTAAGCGATCAATTTGCTGATCAAGACTTTTTAAAAAATCATTTAAAAAAATAAAAAGCTCAAAATCAGATTCCCCTTCTTTAATATGTTTTAAAAAAAATGACAAAATTTTACCACTCAAATACAAAGAATTATAATCTTTTTTAATATTTAAAAATGAATTTTGACTAATAACGCTACCAACACAAAAACCGGTTTTATTTTTAATCATCATCAACTCTACAAAATTAAGAGGCTCCATATGAGCCGCTAATTTAGACAATTGTTTTCTGGCGCCTTTAGCCGCTAAAATAATTTTACCGAAATCCAAAGTATAAAAATGAACCAAAGCATCATTTTCTTTATGAGGGGTTCTATTTAAAACTATAGCCTTAGTTCTTATCATTTTTCCTATCTAAATAAGATTGAAGTATTATCATGGCCGACAAAGAATCTCTATTGTCGTTTATTTTTTTATTCATTATAGAATCAGCTTCGACGCTTGACAATCTCTCATCAACAAAAACAATTTTGATATCTTCTTTCTTTAAATTTTCTCTTAAAATTTCAATAAATCTCAGAAATTTCTTGTTATCAGCCGATTCACCGCTCATTTTCTTCGGCTCACCAATTACTAAAAAATTTATTTTTTCTTCTTTTATTAAACTCAACAAAGAAGTGGGGCTAACAACGGTTTTAAAGGGAGTGGAAATGCGGTTTTCGCTATTAGCCAAGGCTAAACCAATTCTTTTCTCTCCCCAATCTATACCTAAATATCTCACCATATCTATTGAGTTAAAATTATATTACCATCTTCAGTTATGGCAATTGAATGCTCATAATGAGAGCTGAGCGATCCGTCGGAAGTAACAAAGGTATAAGTATTTTTTGTTGTTTTAACATTAAATCTGCCAGCATTAATCATTGGTTCAATAGCAATCACCATCCCTGGTTTCAATGAAGTATTATCTGGGTTTTTATCCCCTATTTCATAGTTAAAAACATGAGGTTCTTCGTGTGCCTGATGACCAACGCCATGACCAACCAAATCTCTAACCACACTAAAGCCATTTTTAACAACAAAATCTTCTATAGTTTTGCCAATGTCGTTTATAGACATTCCTGGTTTGGCTTTAGATATCCCCAAAAACAAAGCTTCTTTTGATATTTTAATTATTTTTGAAGCCTCTTTGGAAACTTTTCCCACCGGAACGGTTCTACACATATCAGTGTAAAAACCACCACCAGGAGAATATTTATTGAAAGGTCTATTTTTTTCACTAGCCTCTTCTTTGCTTTGTATTGGCCACTCCATTCCTATATCTAAACCGACGATATCGCCTGATTTTAAAATTCTGTTTGGCACTGCTGGTCCATGAACAACCTCGTTGTTAATAGAAACACATAAAGCCGAAGGAAAAAAAATATTGCCACCCATTGGATAATCTTTGAAGGCTGGGCGACCACCATTTTTTTCTATCAAAGAAACAGCTAAATTTTCTAAATCCCGAGAACCAATTCCGGGTTTAACTAAACTACAAACTTCATCTAAAATACTAGAAAGCAGTTTTCCGCCCTCCTTCAAAATATTTATTTCTTCTATAGTTTTAATTTTTATCATTCTATTTATAATTATCTAGTATTTTTTTAAAATTATCAGCATCTTGCTCGCTTGTGTTGGGGCTTTGGCTAAACTCTCTTACAGCCCTAACCCTGCTTGAAAAAGGTATTTTACCATCATCTCTGATGGTTTCAGATAGCTTTTTAAAAATTCTTATGGCCAAATCCTTATTGTTTTTTAAACTAGAAAATTCACCAAAATTAACCATGCTAGAAAATTTTCTAGCAAAACCACTACTACCACTTATTTTAAACGAATGACCACCCTGTGGCAATTTTTTAGACAACATAAAAATGTATTAATAATAAAGATTATAGCAATAAAACAACAAAAAAACAAGGATTTTAGTCCTTGTTTTTCTTATATTCAAGTAAAAATTATATATTATCGTATTCTCTCATTGTTATCTGAGACTCTATTTGTTTAACAGTTTCAATAACTACTGATACAACGATTAACATACTTGTTCCACCAATAGCCAATGTCTGCATTCCAGTAAAATATTTCATAATTAAAGGTAAAACAGCGATAAGACCCAAAAACAAAGATCCAGTTAGAAGTATACGACGACTGATTCCTTGTAGGTAATCACTAGTGTGTTTTCCTGGTCTAATTCCAGGAATAAAACCACCTTGTTTCTGCAAGTTTTCTGCTATTTGATCTGGTTTGAATACTATTTCTGTATAGAAGTAAGTAAAACCAACAACTAATATAAAATAAAATATTCCATAAAAAAGTTGATTTTCAAAAACTCCAATTATCCATCTAGAAGCGTTAGCCATTATGGCATATTTTGAAGAAACAAAAAACTGAGCAATCATTGTTGGAAAAACGATAATAGATATAGCAAAGATTATCGGGATAACTCCAGCTGTGTTAACTCTAAGTGGTAAATGAGTACTAGTTCCGCCAAAAGCTCTGCTTCCTCTTATTTGTCTAGCATATTGAACGGGAATATTTCTCTGACCTTCGTTGATTACAACTATTCCAATTATGGTTACTAAAGTTATAAAAACAAATCCTAAAAGTATAAATAACTGTGATTGATCAAAACTAAAAATAATTCTTTGTAAAGCTGTTGGTAGTCCAGCAATAATACCAGCAAAGATCAAAAGAGATATACCATTGCCAATTTTTTTCTCAGAAATAAGCTCTCCAATCCACATCAAAAATATAGTTCCAGCTGTGATAGTCATAATAATAGTGAATAAATCAAAATAACTATTACTGCTTAAAATTCCAGAACCAGATCTATTTAACAAATTAATCATTCCGTAAGCTTGAACCATGGCTAGTGGAACAGTGCCTAATCTTGTCCAAGTATTTATTTTTTGACGACCAGATTCTTCCTTTTGCATTTCCTCTAGTTTCGGTATAATCATTCCTAATAATTGAAAAATAATGGAAGAAGTAATGTAAGGAGCGATACCCATCATAACTATTGAAAAATTATCCATACTTCCGCCAGAAAAAACATTTAACATCCCTAGGAATTGATTGGATGAGAAAATGTCTCTCAAGGCACTCATATTAACTCCAGGAACTGGAATATGAGAAAAAAGTCTAAAAACAACCAACATCAATAGTACAAAAATAATATTATTTCTCAAATCTCTAATTTTCCAAATTTTTGTTATTTTATCAAACATATTTTGCTATTATTTTTCTAATGTTTTTTTAACACTATCACTCATCTTTACTTTTTCAAACTTTAAACCTTTAAGTGATAAAACACCTTTTCCTAATATTTTTACTGATTGATCTTTTTTAGCTATAAGTTTTTTAGCAAATAAAGATTCTGGGCTAATAACATCATTATCTTTAAAGTTATCATTAATAGCCTTAATATCAACAACTTGATTTTTGGCATACAAAGATCTGAAACCTCTTGTTTTTGGAATTTTTAAAAGACTTTGTTTCATACCTAATCTTTTCAATTTTCCCCTGCTAACACCAGTGCGAGATTTTTGACCCTTTAAACCACGTCCGCTATAAGTACCAGAACCAGAAGAATTTCCGCGACCAATTCTTTTCTTTTTTTTAAGGGTTCCTTTTCCCTTTTTTATATTATCTAGTGTAATCATATCTTTTATAAAAATTATTTTTTATTTTTTCGATTTAATTTCTTTTTTTTCAACTTTTACATTTTTTTCACTTGCTTCTGGTCCATTGTTTTTTACTTTAGGTACAAATGTTTTCTTTTTTAATTGAGATAATGCCATTACTGTGCATTTAGCATTATTAACCTTATTGTTTGTTCCTAAAATTTTACTGCTAATATTCTTAATTCCAGCTAAATCCAAAATAACTCTAGATACACCGCCAGCGATAACACCTCTTCCCTTAGCTGCCGGTTTAAATAAAATTTTAGCAGAACCAAATTTAGCACTAATTTGATGAGGAATTGTATCGTTATAAATAGGAACTTCAACTATATTCTTTTTGGCTTTATTAACCGCTTTATTAACTGCTAAGGTAACATCGGCTCCTTTTCCTAAAGCAACGGCAATTCTTCCTTTTTTATCACCAATAACAACACAAGCTCTAAAACTCATTCTTTTTCCACCTTTCATAACCCTGGTAACACGAGCCAAGTCTAAAATTCTTTGCTCAAACTCTTCCTTTGGTTTTTCACCAAATCTTTTACCACCACGAGCAAAATCTTTCTTTTTTTTATTGAAACCATTATTAAAAGATTTTTCTGAAGTTGAAGCAATCTCCTGTTTTTTTTCTTCTTGTTTTTTTTCTTCGGACATAATATTTAAAAACTTATATTATAAATAAATGAATTATATTAAAACTTCAACCCAGCTTCGCGAGCACCATCAGCCACAGCTTTAACTCTGCCATGATATTTGTATCCTCCGCGATCAAAAACGATTTCAGAAATATTAGCTTTTACAGCCTTTTCTCCTAAAATTTTACCTAATTGAAAACCCTGATCAACTTTTTTTGTTTTATCAGCACTTTTCAATTCTTTAAAATTAGCACTAAACAATGTTTTTCCAGCAACATCATCAATTAACTGTAAATACATTCCTTTGTTAGATTTAAAAACACTTAGTCTTGGCTTAGCAGATGTTCCGCTAATTTTTATTCTAATTCTTTTATGTCTTCTGGCTAATTTATTGCTTTTTTCTTTCTGTTTGTTCATATGTGAAAAATTTATTTATAAATATTATAAAAATTATTTAGCAGCAGCTTTACCAGCCTTTCTTCTTATAACCTCATCACTATATTTAATTCCTTTTCCTTTGTATGGTTCTGGTGATCTAAGTTTTCTAATTTGAGCAGAAATTTCTCCTACTAACTGCTTATCTATACCACTAATAGTCAAATTATTACCATCAACACTAGCGGAGATTCCTTGAGGAAGAGGAAATTCTATAGGATGAGAAAAACCTAAGCTGAAATTTATTTTATTTCCAGAAACAGCCATTTTATAACCAACACCTTTCATTTCTAGTTTTTTATCAAAACCACTATTAACTCCAACAACCATGTTGTTTATAAGTGCTCTATAAAGACCCCACAAAGCTCTTTCTTTTTTATTCTCCGGGTTAGAAACCTTAACTAAAATCTCGCCATCAACAATTTCAACCTTAGCTTCTTTTATTAAAGTAGTTTGTAACTCACCCTTTGGACCCTTAACCTTAATATTTTTACCTTCAATTTTAGCTTCGGTTCCACTTGGTATTTTGATTCCTAATTTTCCTAATCTTGACATATAATGGTATTTATAATTTTAAAATTAATCAAATAACTTTAAAAAAACATTTATCTTAAAAATTAATAAACTTCACAAATAAATTCTCCACCGATTCTACCTTTTTTGGCTTCAATATTAGTCATTAAACCTTTAGAGGTGGAAACTATAGCAAAACCAAAACCATTCAAAACTGTTGGGATATTGTCTTTGTCAATATAAACTCTTCTGCCTGGCTTGCTAATTCTCTTTAAAGAACTTATTCTTGGTCTGCCATCAGCTTCGTATTTCAAAACCAACCTAATTTGATCAAATTTTGAACTTTTGTTTTTTTGCAAATCTTGTCCGCCTTTAATTATTTCAGCTTTGCTTATAAAACCCTCTTTCTCTAATATTTTGGCAATGTTGAATTTAATTTTGCTCATTGGCAATACAACATCAGCCTTTCTTACAGTAGAGGCGTTTCTAATTCTGGTTAGCATGTCTGCGATTGGATCTATCATAATATTTTAATTAAATAAAAGTATATAATTTAATAAATAACAAATTACCAGCTTGCCTTTTTTATTCCCGGTAAATCTCCGTTGTCAGCCAATTCTCTGAAGCAAATACGACACAAATCAAAGTCTCTCATATAACCCTTATTTCTACCACAACGCCAGCATCTATTTATTTTTCTAGTTGAAAACTTTGGTTGTCTTTTTGCCTTTACAATTAATGCTTGTCTAGCCATATAAATATGAAAATTAATTATTTTTTATTCTGTTTATCTTGCTCGTCTTTTCTAAATGGGAAACCGAACATTCTGAATAATTCTAATCCTTCTTCTTTATTTTCAGCAGTAGAATCAACTATAATCTCCAAACCATGAATGTTATTAATATCATCAACTTTAACCTCTGGAAAAGCACTATTTTCCTTAAAACCAACCGTTAAATTACCTTGTTTATCAACTGATTTTTCTGAAATACCTCTAAAATCTCTTACCCTAGGAAAACTAACATTTATTAATTTATCCAAAAAGTGGTACATTCTCTCTCCTCTCAAAGTAACCATTATACCAATAATCATACCTTCTCTTATCTTGAAAGAAGAAATTGATTTTTTAGCTTTTGTAAAAACTGGTTTTTGTCCAGAAATTTTAACCAAAGTTTTTTCAATATTATCAATATAGTCTTTGTCTTTAGTTCTTCTGCCAAAACCAACATTGATAACAACTTTTTTAATCTTTGGAACTAAAAGTCTGTTAGAATAATTAAATTTATCCTGTAAAGCTGGAACTATTTCCTTTTGATATTTTTCTTTTAAAGTCATACTATTATTTTAATATATTTTAATTAATCTATAGTTTCACCACACTTTTTACACATTCTAAATTTCTTTGCACCAGATTCTTCTGTTTTTTCACCAACCTTGTAAGAAACTCTGGTTGTTTTACCACACTTAGGACAAACTAATATTACATTAGAAATGTTAATCAAACCTGGAAATTCTATTCTCTGCCCTTTTTCTCCTCTTTTTTGAGGTCTTAAATGTTTTATCAAAATATTTAAACCTTCGACGCTAACTCTTCCTTCTTTAGGAAAAATTTGCAAAACTTTACCGGTTTTACCACTATCTTTTCCGGCTAATATTTTAACTTTATCTCCTTTTTTTATCTTCATATCAAAATATTTAATTTAATAATAATGGTTATAAAACCTCTGGAGCTAAAGAAGCTATCTTAGTGAAACCAGCTCTTCTAACCTCTCTAGCAACTGGACCAAAAATACGAGTTCCTTTAGGTTCTTTTTTATCTTTATCAACGATAACACAAGCATTGTCATCAAATCTTAAATAAGTACCATCTTTTCTTCTTATTTCTTTTTTTGTTCTAACAATAACAGCCTTTACCACGTCACTTTTTTTGATTGGCATGTGAGGGTTCGCTGATTTAACTGCGGCCACAATAATATCACCAACATGAGCATATCTTTTTTTGTAACCACCTAAAACTCTAACACATAAAACCTCTTTGGCTCCAGTATTGTCAGCAACTTTTAATCGACTTTCTACTTGTATCATATAATTTAATATTTAAAAACAATAATTATTAACTATAAATAACTCTCCACTTTTTATCTTTGCTAAATGGACGGCATTCTACAAAACTAACCTTATCTCCAGTTTTAAATTTATTTTCTTCATCGTGTACTTTATATTTTTTACTAGAAACATATCTTTTCTGATATTTTTTATTGATTTTAGCGCTATCAACTGAAACAACAATAGTTTTGTCAGATTTATCGCTAATCACAACTCCTGAAAACTTTTTTCTAATAATTTTTTTAACTTCTTTTTTGTTTTCCATATTATTTTTTATTTATTCTCTTCAATTTTATTATTTTCCTTAACATCAACATTCTTACTGGAATTCAACAAAGTTAAGACTTGAGCAATGCTTTTTCTAACATTTCTAATTTCTCTGATGTTTTTCAATTGACGATTGGAATCTTTAAATCTGAATTCTCTTAATTCTTCTCTCCATTTAGCCAACAAAGCATGAAGTTCTGAAGCTTTTTTAGTTTTTAATTCTTTTAAATCCATATCTAATTATTTTATTTTATAATTAATCTTTTTTAACAACCTTGCACTTTACTGGCAGTTTATAAGCAGCCAATGCCAAAGCTTCTTTGGCTTGATCCTCTGGTAAACCATCAATTTCATACATAACCATGCCGGGCTTAACTGAAGCAATATAATGATCAACAGTACCCTTACCTTTACCCATAGGAATTTCTCCGCCTTTTTGAGTTACAGATCTATCAGGGAATATTCTAATCCAAATTTTTCCACCCTTTTTTGTATATTTAGCAATAACCCTTCTAGCAGCTTCAATTTGACGTGAACTAATCCAACAAGCCTCTAAACTTTTTAATCCATGAGATCCAAAATCAACATTAAGCAAACTACTGGCTTTTCCACCTCTTTTAGCTTTATGCATTTTTCTATGTTTAGTTTTTTTCGGCATCAACATATTTTTTATTTGAGATTCTCAAGATTCTCAAAATTTTTAAAAATTTTAAAAATCCCAAAAACCATAATATCAATAATTTTTAATTTTTCTTAAATACTTCTCCTTTATATATCCAAACTTTAATACCAATAGCACCATAAGTTGTGTGAGCAGCTCCTCTGGCATAATCAATATTTGCTCTTAGAGTACTAAGTGGTAGTTTTCCAGAAATTAATTTTTCAGTTCTAGCAATTTCAGCCCCATTAAGACGACCACTAATAACAACCTTTACACCCAAAGCACCGGCTCTTTCAACTCGAGAAATCGCTTGTTTCATTACTTTTCTAAAAGGAACTCTCTTTTCAATTTCCAAGGCCATTCCTTGAACATTGATTTGAGCGCTTAAATTAGGATTTTCTACTTCTTTGATATTAATATTTATATCCTCTAATTTTATTTTCATTGGATTACACAAAAATTTTCTGTGTACCTTTCTTTTCAATTCTTCAACACCATTACCACCTCTACCAATAATAATACCTGGTTTACCAGTATAAATATCAATAGTAATTTTGCCAGAATCTCTGCTAACTTCAACTTTATCGATACCAGCTTCTCTAAATTCCTTTAAAATATATTTTCTAATCAAAACATCTTGCTTAACATTTTTAATATAAGCATTGCCAGAACTAAACCAAGTTGAAGGCCAAGTCTTGATAATACCCATCCTTAATATTTTTGGATTTACTTTTTTACCCATAAATTTGTATTAAATAAAATTTTTAATCAATATTTATCCAGCTTTTCTTCTGAAAACTTTGTTAGCAAAACTCTGATTAGAAGATTTAATATCTGTTTTAGCTGTTTTCTCTATGTCTTTTTCACTTTTTTCTTCCTTCTTTGTTTTTTTAGCTTCCTTAGAAACATCGTCTAATTTAACTGGGGCCTCTACTTTTACTTTCTTTGCTTCTTTTTTACCACTATCAACTATTTCAGACAAAATGATAGCAACATGACTCATTTTTTTTCTTAAAACTGTTGCACGACCATGTGCTCTAGGCAACCATCTCTTTAAAACACGTCCTTCGTCAACCTTAATTTCTTTAATGGTTAAATTATTTCTATCTAAATCATAATTATTGACAGCACTAGCAATAGCTGATTCAAGTAATTTTAAAATCGGTTTAGCTGATTTTTTATTTAAAAATTTTAATTGATTAGCGGCTTTATTTACGTTTAAACCACGCACTAAACCAGCAACCAACCTGGTCTTTCTCGGTGCCACTCTTAAATGTTTTAAACTGGCTTTAACTTCCATATTTTTAATATATTATGATTTAATTAAATTATTTTTTTGCCTGAGCCTGAACCTTAGCCATCTTACCTCCATGTCCAGGAAATTTTTTACTTATAGAAAACTCTCCCAACTTATGACCAACCATATTTTCTATTACATAAACAGGAACATGTTGTTTTCCATTGTGAACACCAATAGTTCTACCAACCATTTCCGGGGTTATAGTACAAGCTCTATCCCAAACTTTAATAACTGTTTTGTCATCTGGGGACATCGCTTTTATTTTTGCTAGTATTCTCTGGTTAACATATGGTCCTTTTTTCAAACTTCTTGCCATAATATTATAATTAAATTATTTTATTTCTTCTTCTTAGAAGGTCTTCTCTTAACAATTAATTTATTTGATCTTCTCTTTTTTCTAGTTTTAACACCCAAGGCTGGTTTTCCCCATTTGGTTTTTGGTCCTCTCAAACCTATTGATTGTTTACCTTCTCCACCACCATGAGGATGATCATTAGGATTCATAGCTGTTCCTCTAACCGTAGGTCTTATTCCTAAATATCTTTTTCTACCAGCAGATCCAATTTTAACATGCATCTTGTCTGGATTACTTACTTGTCCAACAGTACAAAGAGATTCCTTTTTAATTAAACGGATTTCTCCTGATGGCATTTTAACTTGGGCATATTTACCTTCAATACCCATAACATAGACAGCATTACCAGCTCCTCTAGCTATTTTAGCACCTCTTCCTGGTTCTATTTCAATGTTATGAACTGCTATACCAGCTGGGATAAACTTTAAAGGCATGGCATTACCAGTTTTTATTTCTACTAATTCTTTAGAGCTAACTATTTTATCATTAACCTTTAAATTAAGTGGGGCAATGATATATCTCTTATCACCATCTAAGTAAGAAACCAAAGCGATACGAGCTCCTCTGTTTGGATCATATTCAATAGTTTTAACAACTGCTGGAATATTAAATTTATCTCTATTAAAATCAACTTGTCTAATATATCTCTTAGAACCACCTCCACGATGTCTAACGGTTATTTTTCCCTGATTGTTTCTACCACTCTTTTTCTTTTTAATAACCAAAAGTTTTCTTTCTGGAGATATTTTGCGAGAAATATCAGAAAAATCATCATAAGTCGCATGACGTCTTTTGGGTGTATTTGGTTTTGTTTTTTTTATAGCCATATCCTTAATAAATTATAATATTTTAAACTCCTTCGTAAATTGAAATTGAATCACCCTTCTTCAAGGTTACAAGAGCCTTTTTAAAATCTTTTCTTTTACCAGTAACTCTTCCTCTATTGATAACTTTTCCTTTTACTTTAATAATATTTACTTTAATTGGTTGAACACCATAAACCTCAGAAATGGCTTTAGCTACATCAATTTTATTAGCTGAATTAGAAACGATAAAAGCATATTGATTTAATGATCCTAAATTAGTAGCTTTTTCAGTTACTAAAGGTTTAACTAAAACTCTATAAGCTAAAGAACTCTTGTTTCCCTTTTTTGATTCTTTACCAGCACTTTCGACATAAAGATCTTTCATTGATTTTTCTTCAACAATATTTTTCTTCTCACTATTTAAATCAACAACTTCTTTTTTCTTTTTATCAGAATCACTTGTTTTTTTAGCAGTAAACATTCCCATATTTTTTAAAAAATTTAATTATTCTTTTGAATATCTCTCATTGATTTTCTTGATAGCTGATTCAGATATCAATAAATTTTTGCTTTTCAATAAATCAACAATGTTAATATTTTCTAAATTGATTATTTCAACACCAACCAAATTACGTCCTGAATTAAGAACTTTAGTATCTTTATTATCATTTACAAATAAAATATTTCTTTTTCCTTTAGGATTAAATCCTTCAAAATTTTTCTCTAATTTTTTAAGAGAATCATTAAAAGCTTTGGTTTTAAATTCTTTCATTTCAATCTTATCAACTACAAGCAAATTATTGTTTTTTACCCTGTCTGAAAAAACCATCATCAAAGCTTTTTGCTTCATTTTCTTATTTATTTTCTTTTCAAAATTACGATCTTTTCTTGGACCAAAAGTAACACCACCACCAATCCATATAGGTGATCTGCTTGAACCAGCTCTAGCTCTACCAGTTCCCTTTTGTTTCCATGGTTTTTTACCTCCACCACGAACTTCTGCCTTTGTTTTTGTGTGAGCTAAAACTTGTCTTTCATTGGCTGTTTGAGCAACCATAGCTTGATGAACAAGATCATTATTAACTTCTAAACCAAAAACCTTATCAGATAATTTTAAATCTCCTGTTTGTTCACCATTTTGATTATATATATTTACTTTAACTGGCATAGATTTATATCAAATTTATTTAATTAATTATTCACTTTTAACTTCTTCGCCAGATTCTTCTTTGGCGTTATTGTTTGTTTCTTCCTTTTTTTCGTCTTCCTTTTCTACAACATTTTCTACCGTTTCTACTTCATTTTTTTCTTCTGCAACATTATTTTCTACATTTTCTACAACATTTTCTTTTTTACTTTCTGTTGCTGCATTTTTTACAATCAATTCACCCTCTCCTTTTACCATTACTAAAGAATTTACAGCTCCAGGTATAGCACCTTTAATAAACAAAAGGTTGTTTTCTAAATCTACTTGGGCTATTTCCATATTTTTGACTGTAACTCTGTCTCCACCCATTCTACCACCCATTCTTGTTCCTTTGAAAACGTGAGCTGGGCCTTTTGGACCTACTGAACCAGAAGCTCTAAGTTGGTCTTTATTACCATGAGTCTTTTTAGAACCAGAAAAACCATGTCTTCTAACAACACCCTGAAAACCTTTTCCCTTTGAAGTAGCAACAACATCAACAACATCGCCACCAGCAAAAGTGGAAGAATCTATCATTTTCCCTACTTCTAAGTTAGTGTTATCCTCTTTTAATCTAAATTCTCTAAGATATTGAACATTATCTTTTCCTAATGATTTTTTCAAATGACCCTTAACTGATTTGGAAATATTTTTTGCCTTTCTTTCTCCATAAGAAATCTGAACGGCTTTATAAGAATCGCTTTTATCATTTTTAACTTGAGTAACAAAACAAGGACCAGCCTGAACAATGGTGCAAGGAACTATTTTGTCGCCTTGCCAAATTTGAGTCATTTTAACTTTTTTTCCTAGTATAAATTTCATATATATTAAAAAATTATCTAATAAAATAAAAACTGGCCTCAACAAAAACCAGTAGCAAAAAACTTAAATAAAAGTAAAAGCTTTAATTTGTTCTTGTTGAAAGAAATACCTCCTGTAAAAATGATTGATAAATCTTTAAGGGACTTTCTTCGTAAAAGAAGAGTTTCCGAAAAAATGAACAATCAATTAATTTCAATTTTTAATTTTATTCTAAAAATTACAAAAAAATAAAACAAAGTGTCAATCACGTAGATATGACAATAACATTCTAATCCATTTTTATTTCTAAGTCAACCCCTGAAGGAAGAGCTAGATTGGTAAGATCTTCGATAGTTTTAGCTGATGGTTCGACAATATCTATAAGTCTTTTATGAGTTCTCATTTCATACTGATCTCTAGCGTTTTTGTGAACGAAAGTGGAACGATTAACTGTATACTTTCTTTTCTCGGTAGGAAGTGGAACTGGTCCAGAAACCTGTGCATCGGTTCTAAGAGCTGTTTCAATAATAGTTTTAGAAGCTTGATCAATAATTTTGTGATCAAAAGCTCTAATTTTAATACGGATCTTACTCTTTGAGTCGCCGCCTTCTTTTTTGGTTTTCTTGTTTTTACTTTCAACCATATGGATTGTACTATTAAATGTGCAAGTATTTAATGATCGCTTGTTTTTTGCACACTTTAATTATATATTTTATTTTAAAATTATAAACTATTTAAATAAACACTACAAGCCCGTTTTAATATAAAACGGGCCTAAGTATTTATTTCATGATTTTAGCTACAACACCAGCACCAACAGTTCTGCCACCTTCACGGATAGCAAATCTTTGTTTTTCTTCAAGAGCAATAGGAGCAATCAATTTAACCTTTAAGTTAACTGTATCGCCAGGCATAACCATTTCAACTCCTGCTGGTAATTCAATTTCACCAGTTACATCAGTAGTTCTGATGTAGAATTGTGGTTTATACCCTTTAAAGAATGGTTTATGTCTTCCTCCTTCGTCTTTGCTCAAAACGTAAACCTCAGCTTCAAATTCAGTATGAGGAGTAACTGTTCCTGGTTTTGACAAAACTTGTCCTCTTTCAACTTCGTCTTTCTTTGTACCTCTTAGAAGTAATCCAGCGTTATCACCGGCTTCACCTCTGTCTAAAGACTTGTTAAACATTTCTACTCCAGTAATGGTTGTTTTTTTAGTATCCATTAAACCAACTATTTCAACTTCATCTCCAACATTAATAACACCTCTTTCAATTCTACCGGTAACTACTGTTCCTCTTCCTTCGATTGAGAAGATATCTTCAATAGGCATTAAGAATGGTTTATCCAAATCTCTTTCTGGGGTTGGGATATAATCATCCAAAGATTTTAACAAATCCATAACTGGTTGTGCATCTGGACCTGTTGGATTTTCCAAAGCCTTCAAAGCACTTCCTCTAATTATTGGAGTTGTGTCTCCAGGGAATTCATATTTTTTCAATAAGTCTCTGATTTCTTCTTCAACTAAATCAATTAATTCCTTGTCTTCAACTATGTCGCATTTATTCAAAAATACAACGATATAAGGAACACCAACTTGACGAGCAAGTAAGATGTGTTCTCTGGTTTGAGGCATAGGACCATCAGTTGCAGAAACTACTAAGATAGCACCGTCCATTTGAGCGGCACCAGTAATCATGTTTTTTACGTAATCAGCGTGACCAGGACAATCTACGTGAGCGTAATGTCTTGATGCTGTTTCATACTCTTGATGAGATGTAGCAATTGTAACACCTCTTTGTTTCTCTTCAGGAGCATTATCAATATCGTCTACTCCTTTTTGAGTAGCTTTCAAACCTTGAGCGTTAGCTACGTTTAATATAGCGGCGGTCAAGGTAGTTTTTCCATGATCAACGTGGCCGATTGTTCCAACGTTAACATGGGGCTTACTGCGTTCAAATTTGTCTGCCATTTTTTTGAAAACACGACCTCCTTTCGGAGTTACTTGCCTCAAAGGCAACCAGCCGTTTCAATTAATTATTAATAAATTTATTTTATAAACAAGCAAAAATAGCTAAGAAATTTTAACTATTTTCTAATTTGTTTTATTCAATTTAGCTTTCTGCTTCTTCTTTTACTTGCGGTGGAATTCTCCAATTATTAGAATTCTTAACATTGTTAGCAACATTTTCATCTTTCTTAATATTATCAATATTTTTTCTCTCTGTCAAGCCTTCTTTTTTTTCATTATTTACAAGGCTTTCATATTGATCCAGACTCATCAAAACAAAGGAATCTTCTGGCTCACTATTATCAAAAACAATGATGCGATCACCAGTTTTTTTTGATAAATTTATAACTTGTTTAAGTTGTTTAGACATAAAATATTTTTAATTATAATAAATACAAGAACTAAGTATTATAATATAAAAAAAATTTATGTCAACCATTAAAACTACCTAGGGGAATAACAAGTATTTTTTCCTTCGGCCAACATTTTTATTTCAGTTGAAGAAAGTGTTCTGTCAAAAATCATAATATCATCCATTGGTCCAAGAAAATAATAACCATCACTTCTCCTTCCTATCAAATCAATTAGTATGCTAGCAGAATTGTTTCCAGAATACGATGTCCCAATTTTTGAACCATCAATATAAAAATCAAAATTATAATCATCAATCTTAACAATTGTTAAATTAACGAATTTATTAACTTTATTCCAAGGAATAAAAGTATAACCAGCGCCACCCTGAAAAGCTAAAAACTCAGTGCCACTATATCTAGCACCAACTGGACGGGATGTATCGCCCAAAAAATATCTAGTAGTTGAAACACTGTTTAAATTAATCCAAAAAGATATTGTTCTACCAATGGAAAATGAAACCGGAGAACTAAGCGTTATATATCCATTTGTTCCGTTAAAACTAAAGGCCTGTCCGAATTTTCCAGTGGTATAGGCGGCGTTAGTAAATGTTCCATTATAATTACCTAGAGAATCATTGGCATTTCCATCGCCATTCCAATAAGCTAATAAGCCAGAGGGACAGCAAGCTTGATCCACGAGATCATTAGTAATGGCGCATTTAAAACCGCTCGTTAAATCGTCTAGTGGCCCCTCTAATTCAAAGGATAATTTATATTTATCATTAACCTCATCATAATAATACAAAATATTATCGGGAATACTATCATAGAAAACAGTACCAGAAGATGAACCAACAAGTTGATTGCCAGAAACAACCAAGCTAGAAGAAGGGTAAGAGCTTTCAATTAATTTATAAGATTCGAGTGCCGTTTGAAACTCCAAAACATTGTTTAATAATTTTTTATCACGAGCCGAACGACGAATAACGCTGATAGAAGCTACAGCTACAGTTGTAACTAAAGAAATAATTAAAATAACAACCATTAACTCCACAAAAGTAAAAGCTTTTTTATTTCTTAAAAAATTTTTTATAGAACTATTTAATTGTTTCATATAATCTAATTATTTCTTCGTGACTTAATGCCTTATTATAAAAACGCAAACTATCTACAAGACCTTTATGAGGATAGTTAGCTAAATCATATTGCCCAACATAAAACTGATTGTTCCAAATTGGAGTTGGTACGGGAATGTGACTTCCATCATAACGATCATCTATGTACCAATGTTCATTCACACCATCCCAAACATAAGAAATCATTAACCATTCATTGTTGGAAACGTATTCATTGGAAAAAAAATTTCCTCCAAACTGAGTTAAAAGTCGACCAGTACTAGAAACTAAAAGTCTTCTAGTGCTGGTATAGCCACAAATTGTTCTATATATACCAGGAGGGTTGTTATAAAAATAAACTACAGAAACAATAGAAAATGGGCCAGAAGATATTCCTAGGTTTGGCATTCTAGCATAAGTAGACAATGCTCCATCAAACTCAAGAGCCTTACCAATAACACCATCAACAAAATTAGTTCCGCTAGTTTCCAATCCATTAAAACCATTGCCGGATAAATCGCTGAGATTACCATCAAACTCCCAGTAAGCTAAAAGGTTTTTTTCTACTGGGCAAGAACTATTCAAAATTCCTTCTGGAGTGGCACACTTTAATCCTTTATCAAAATCATTATTATTGTTTTCGAGACAAAAATTTATTTGATACGAATCACCTGAATTTAAACTTTCATAATAATAATCATTATACAAACAGGGGTAACGAAGATAATCCTGGTTACTAGGAATAGTTTCCATAAAAACAATTGAGGATGATCCTATCAACTGCTCTCCAAAATTTAATTGGCTCGGATATTTTCCTTCAACATTTTTGTAGTTTTCCAGAGCCATTTGAATTTGAGTTATATCATTTATTCTTTTAACATCCTTTCCCTTAGATCTAGAATCAGAAAGAGAAACCATAACCAATGTGCTAATCACAGAAATTAAAAGAACAGCTACCAAAATTTCAGGAAAAGTAAAGCCAGTTTTATTTTTAACATTTAAAGAGATATTCATATACCTTAATTATAACAAAAATTTATTTTTTTTAAAATAAAAACAGGGCGTTGTATCTACCCTGTTTTTTTATACTAAATATTTCTAATATTTATTTACCACTCTTTTCTTTAATCTGTTCTAAAATATTTCTTGGAACTTCATTGTAATGAGAAAATTCCATTGAATAATTTGCCCTTCCTTGACTCATAGATCTAAGAGATGTTGCATAACCAAACATTTCAGCCAAAGGAACTTTAGCTAAAACCACTTTAGCGTTTCCCCTATCAGTCATTTCTTCAATTTGACCTCTCTTGGCATTCAAGTCGCCAATTATATTTCCCATGTATTCTTCTGGAGTTGTCACTTCAACCTTCATAACCGGCTCAAGCAAAACTGGACTTGCTTTTTGACAAGCATCTTTAAAAGCAAAAATAGCGGCCATTTTAAAGGCGATTTCCGAAGAGTCAACTTCATGATAAGAACCATCATAAACAGTTACTTTAACATCAACCATTGGATAACCAGCCAATATACCACTTTGCATAGCTTCTTTAACACCTTTTTCAATGGCTGGAATATACTCTCTTGGAATTGCACCACCCTTAACTTCGTCAACGAATTCATAAGTCTTACCACCTTCGTTAACTTGAGGTTCTAATCTTAAATAACAATGTCCATACTGACCTCTACCACCAGATTGTTTGGCATATTTATGTTCAGCTTCGGCTTTTTGCTTGATTGTTTCACGATAAGATACTTGAGGGTTACCAACGTTAGCCTCTACGCCAAATTCTCTTCTCATACGATCAACTATAATATCTAAATGAAGCTCACCCATACCGGAAATAAGAACTTGTCCGCTTTCTTCATCACTTTCCACTCTGAAGGTTGGATCTTCTTCAGCCAATCTATTTAAAGCGATACCCATTTTTTCTTGGTCAGCCTTAGTTTTCGGTTCAACAGCAATTTTGATAACTGGCTCTGGGAAAATAATAGATTCAAGTAAAACTGGTTTTTTTTCATCACACAAAGTATTTCCAGTTGTTGTATCTTTTAATCCAATAACAGCTGCGATATCACCGGCTTTAATTTCTTTAATTTCTTCACGATAATTAGCATGCATACGCACTAAACGACCGATTCTTTCCTTGTTTCCGGTTGATGAATTTATAATATATGAACCAGAACTTAAAACACCACTGTAAACTCTAACAAAACAAAGTTTACCAACAAAAGGATCAGTTGCAATTTTAAAAGCTAAACCGGTAAAAGGTTCTTTTTCGTCTGGTTTAACAATCATTTTCTTAGTTTCATCTTTAACTTCGGTAGCTTCGATTTCTGGAACATCAAGTGGTGATGGTAAATAATCACACACAGCATCTAAAGCCATTTGAACTCCAATATTTTGTAAAGCTGTTCCACATAAAACTGGGTAAATGCCATTAGAAATAACCCCTTTTCTTAAAGCTGGTTTTAATTCTTCAATAGTTAATTGTTCACCACCTAAATATTTTTCAGTAAGAGAATCATCAAATTCAGCAATTTTCTCTACTAATTCATTATAGTATTTTTCAACTTTATCCTTCATGTCAGCTGGTATTTCGATTTCTACTATTTTTTCACCAAAATTACCTTCAAATTTATAAGCCTTTTTTTCTAATAAATTAATAACTCCAGAAAAAGTATTTTCTGATCCTATTGGTAATTGGTAAGCAACTGCTCTAGAATTAAGTCTTTTCTTAATTGACTCCAAGCTCATATAAAAATCAGCTCCTGTTTTATCCATTTTGTTAATAAAACAAAGTCTAGGAACTTTGTATTTATCAGCTTGACGCCAAACAGTTTCTGATTGAGGTTCTACACCTTGAGAACCATCAAAAACAGCAATAGCTCCATCCAAAACACGAAGTGATCTTTCTACTTCTACGGTAAAATCTACGTGACCAGGAGTATCAATTATATTTATTTTATTGTCTTTCCAAAAACAGGTAGTAGCAGCTGAAGTAATGGTAATACCTCTCTCTTTTTCCTGCTCCATCCAATCCATATCAGCAGCTCCATCATGCGTTTCTCCAATTTTATGTTTTTTTCCAGTATAAAAAAGAACTCTTTCAGTGAAAGTTGTTTTTCCAGCATCAATGTGAGCCATGATACCAATGTTTCTAAATTTATCCAGGGTATAATCTTGCGACATATATTATTTTAAGAATTTTTAAAGCTTTAAATCTTTCAAAATTCTCGGAATTTTTATATTTAATTATTATATTTATTATTTTAACAACAAAGAATTTTATAACAAACAAATTCTACAATTTCTGACAAAAAATTTCGCCAAAATATTTCTTTCTTTAAAGCTTTAATTTAAATAAAGTTTAAAGAAAAAATAAAAAATGAATCGTTAAAATTTTATATTTTGGATGAAATTTGAGGAAAAGACGAGAAGCGAAGTGAGTCGTATTTTAATACGATGAACGAGCCTCACAGTCTTTGACAAAAAATTTCGCCAAAATTTAAAGTTTTATTATCTGGAGAAGTGAGCAAAAGCCTTATTAGCCTCAGCCATCTTATGAACAGTCTCTCTCTTTCTAACAGCCGCACCCTCTCCGTTTGATGCATCTAAAATTTCTCCGGCTAATTTTTCAGCCATTGATCTTCCTTTTCTTTCTTTGGCAGCTGTAATAATCCAATTACAACCCAAATAAAATCTTCTCTCTCCTCTAACTTGGAAAGGAACTTGGTAGTTAGCACCACCAACTCTTTTACCTCTAACCTCAAGTAATGGAGAAACTTTTTTCAAAGCTTTATTAAAGATGTGTCTTGGATCATGCTTGGTTTCTTGACGAATAAGATCAAAAGCATCATAAGTTATTTTTTGAGCAACTGATCTTTTACCATCAACCATTATATAATTTATAAACTTGGCAATATTTTTATCGCCATATTTCAAATCATTTTCGATTTTTCTTTTTGGAGCTTGTTTACCTCTCATAATTTTAAAATTGTCAGCTATAACAATTTTTTATTTATTTTAAAATTTAATTACTTAAAAATCTATGCCTTTGGTCTCTTAGCACCATAGCAACTTCTTCCCTGTCTTCTAGCTTCAACACCTTGTGAATCATAAACACCACGAACAACTTTATATCTAACACCAGGTAAGTCTTTTGTTTTTCCTCCTTTTACCAAAACGATTGAGTGTTCTTGCAAATTGTGTCCCATTCCAGGAATATAAGCAGTAACCTCCATACCATTTGATAGACGAACACGAGCAATTTTACGTAAAGCTGAGTTTGGTTTTTTAGGAGTCATGGTTGTAACTTTCAAACAAACACCCTGTTTAAAAGGTGATCCTTTTTTTGTTACTTTTTTCTTTCTGTGTAAAGAATCTAAACTAGTGCGCAAAGCTAAATTCTTTTTTCTTTTACCAGAAGAGGTTCTTCCCTTCTTAACTAACTGATTAATAGTTGGCATAAAAATTATTTAAAATTTTATAATTTATATTATTAATTTAAACTAATCAAAAACTTATGTTTTACTAATAAAAACACAAGACACACAACCATAGGATGTGTAAACTAAATTTAGCAAAAAAAAGATAATAAGTCAAGAAATCTAATTTTTTATACATCTGACAGATCTGGCAGAAGTAAAGTAGGTATCACCAATACTAGTCAAAAAACCATTAGCATTATCATATATTGCTCTGCCATCATAAAGCCTAGTTGTTTGATAAGGTGTTGTTGTCCAGAAATGACCACTGACACCTAAATTATAAAAAGTAGCACCGTATTTGTAACCACCAGGAAGAGCTGAAAATCCAAAAATATCTGTTCCAGTATAAGCTGAGGAATAATTCCATCTAGGATGTTGATCGGTAGCGCAAGATCCGCCCAAAGGAGAATTAACCATTCGACAGGAATGTAAACTAAATCCATTATAAGGAGTGGCGGCGGATACAAGATTATCAAAATCTGTTTGACTAGGAACCCTCCAACCATCAGGGCAAAGACCACGGGAGTCTAAAACAGCATAAGATGAATATAATTTACCATAATTAGTTTCGTTATTCATGTCGTTATTATAAGCACACCAGGCCGGACCAACGCCACCAGAAATATTCCATTGGGTAGTCACATTAGGAATAGAATCACCATTTTTAAATTTATCAGTTCTAAGGTTTTCTTTAAACCAACACTGAGTTCCAATTCCAACTGTTGGATAAGAATAACCATTATAAGAAACAGAAGATACTCCACCACAAGGATCTGGGGTTGTAAAAGAAATCGTATTGCTATAGGCTAGACCAACCTCATTAACAGCATAAGCTCTAATATAATAAGTTTTGTTCGGCCATAAACCAACAATGTTTGAAGTAAAGCTAGTATTACTAACGCCAATAGTATTTAAAAATTGAGAATTAGAAGCACCAACGATTGGGGTATCGCTTTCACTCCAAACAACACCCATAGCATAAACTATAGAGCCACCAGTGTTGGTAATATTTCCACCAGACGTAGCTTTGTTGGCTGTTATGTTAGTTGGAGTAGTTATAGAAACTGAAGGAAGAGTTTTACTCCCGAAATTACCATCTTTTATACATCTAACAGATCTACCGGAACTAAAATAAGTATCAAGGATGCTGGTAAAAAAACCATTAGCATTATCATACACAACTCTAGCATCGTACATTCGAGTAGTTTGATAAGGAGTAATTGTCCAGAAATGACCACTAACACCTAAGTTATAAAAAGTAGCGCCATATTTGTAACCACCAGGAAGAGCTGAAAATCCAAAAATATCTGTTCCAGTATAAGCTGAGGAATAATTCCATCTAGGATGTTGATCGGTAGCGCAAGATCCACCCAAAGGAGAATTAACCATTCGACAGGAATGTAAACTAAATCCATTATAAGGAGTGGCAGCTAAAATTAAATTATCAAAATCGGCTTGAGTCGGCATTCTCCATCCTGATGGACAAACTCCTCTCGGATCCAAAGCCGCATAAACTGAGTAAATTTTGCCATAATTGGCTTCATTTCCCATATCATTGTTGTAGGCACACCAAGCAGGACCGGTTGTAGTGCTCCACGAAGCAGTTACATTAGGAATAGAATCACCATTTTTAAATTTATCAGTTCTAAGGTTTTCTTTAAACCAACACTGAGTTCCAATTCCAACTGTTGGATAAGAATAACCATTATAAGAAACAGAGGATACGCCACCACAAGGATCTGGGGTTGTAAAAGAAATCGTATTGCTATAGGCTAGACCAACCTCATTAACAGCATAAGCTCTAATATAATAAGTTTTGTTCGGCCATAAACCAACAATGTTTGAAGTAAAGCTAGTATTACTAACGCCAATAGTATTTAAAAATTGAGAATTAGAAGCACCAACGATTGGGGTATCGCTTTCACTCCAAACAACACCCATAGCATAAACTATAGAGCCACCAGTGTTGGTAATATTTCCACCAGACGTAGCTTTGTTGGCTGTTATGTTAGTTGGAGTAGTTATAGAAACTGAAGGAAGAGTTTTGCCGCCTTGATTATTATTTTTAATACACCTGATAGACCTACCAGTTGTAAAATAAGCCAAAAGACTAGAATAAAAACCATTAGAATTAGAAATATCAGCCACACCTTCATACATTCTAGTTGTCTGATAAGGAGTAAAAGTCCAGAAATGACCACTGACACCAAGATTAACAAAAGATGAACCCTCCTTACTACCACCAGGAAGAGCTGAAAAACCCAAGGAATCATTACCATTATAAGAAGCTGAACTGTTCCATCTAGGATGTTGGTCAGTAGCACAAGATCCACCCAAAGGAGAGTCGACCTGACGACAAGACAATAAACCATGACGATTTGAACCAGCAAAACTTATCAATGAATCAAATTCTGCTCTAGTTGGCAATCTGAAACCAGGAGGGCAAATTCCTCTCGGATCTAAAGCCGCATAAACAGAATAAAGTTTACCATAAGTATTCTCATTATTGGAATCATTATTATAATGACACCAAGCTGGACCAACGCCACCAGTAACATTCCATTGAGTGGTTACATTAGCAATAACGTTGCCATTTCTAAATTTGTCAGTTCTAAGATTTTCTTTAAACCAACACTGAGTTCCAATTTCAACCGTTGGATAAGAATAGCCATTATAAGAAATATTTTGACCACATTGAAAGGTATCAACCACACAAGATCCGCTTTGACAAATATAACCGAAATCGCACTCTTGTGGACAAACATTAGCCGTGTTTTCGTTATTTTCATTTTCCTCACTGCCATCACCAGAACAATCAAAATTAATTATACCACCAGGAGTTAAACATTTAGGACCCTCAGATAAGTCAGAAACACCACTTCCCAAACAAAAAGAAAGATTGTAGGTAGAATAATCATCACTAGGGATATAATAAAAATTGTTTTGATCAGCACTACAACTCCCATCAGCTGGATACGGTGCCGATGGAACATTTTGCATTAAGACTTGATTAGTGGAAGAAACAATAATAGAACCGCTGTTCCACTCATCTATTGTAGGATATCTTCCCTGTTCATTAAAAAATAATTCCAAGGTTGTTTGAATTTGCTTAATGTCAGCTACTCTTTTACTGTCTCTAGTGCGAGAACGAGCTTGTTGTAAGGCAATAACAGCTAAAGTAGCTAGTATTCCAATAACAGCAATAATTACTAAAAGTTCAACCAAAGTAAATCCCCTGTTTTTAGTTTTCATTTTTTTATTCATTCAATTAAAAAATTATTCCAGAACAGCTTTAATTCTTCTAACTCCCGAACTAGAGCTTTCTTCTTTTTGTATTTTAAATACACCTAAATTTTCTAAATTTTCAACATGTGGGCCACCACAAATTTCTTTAGAAAAATCACCCACGGAATAAACTTTTACTTTTTCTCCATATTTAGATTCGAAAACACCAGTAGCCCCCATTTTTTTAGCTTCTTCTAATGACATTTCCTGACAATCAACCTTTAAACCTTTTTTTATGTTTTCATTCACTAAATCTTCAACTTGTTTTTTCTGCTCGTCACTCATTTTTTCAGGATGAGAAAAATCAAAACGAAGTCTTTCGGCTGTAATATTACTACCCTTTTGTGAAACATGATCTCCTAAAACTCTGCGCAAAGCCTCCAACAAAAGATGAGCCGCAGTATGAAGCTTGGTAGTTTCTTCACTTTGATCAGCCAATCCTCCTTTGAATTTTCCAGCACTAGCGGTTTTAGACAATTCCTGATGTTTATTTAAAGCCTGATTGTATTCATTTAAAAAATTATCTGATTTAGCAATATTTTTTTCCTCTATAATTTCCAGTGTCATTTCCAATGGATAACCATGACTCTGAAAAAGATTAAAAGCAATTTCACCATTAATACTTTCTCCTTTTTCAACTAAATTATTCAAAACTTTCTCACCTTTTTCAATTGTTTTGTTGAATTTATCTTCTTCTTCATTAAAAGACCTAAAAATAAACTCTTTGTTCCTATCTAATTCACTATAAGAATCTTTATAAAAATCAACTATAACTCTACTTAGCTCAGAAATAAGATTTTTTTGTTCAATTTTTAATTGTTTTAAATAACGAACAGCTCTTCTAATAAGACGTCTGATAATATAACCTTGATCAGTATTGGATGGACTAAGATTTTTATCATCACCCAATAAAAAAGTAGCTCCTTTAATATGGTCGGCTACAACCTCAAAGGCTTTTTTGTTGTTTTCGTATTTAAGGCCAGAAATATTTTCTAATTTATCAATTATTGAACCCAAAGAATCAATTTTAAAAACATTATCTAAGTTGTTTTTAACCATCACAATTCTTTCTAATCCCCCGCCAAAATCAACATTTTTATTTTCCAATTCTTTCCAACCATCAGCCGTTTTTTGGTATTGCATAAAAACAGAATTGCCAATTTCGATAAATCTTCCGCAATCACAATTTAAATGACAGTGCTCACCAAATTTAGGATCATGTTTTTTTCCAGTGTCATAAAAAGTCTCGCTGTCTGGACCGCCTAACTCTCCCACAGCGTCTCCTCTTTGCCACCAATTCTTATCTCGATAGGCAAATATTCTATCTTTGGAAAAATCAAGCTCCACCTTCGGTCCCTCATCTCCTTTGGTAGTTGTTTCTGGGCCTTCACCAGCCTCAATTCCATGTTTTTTATAAATGTTTTTTAAAATTTCTATTGACTCTTCATCCTTGGCTATATCTTTTCCATCGCCAACATAAACTGTTTGATAAATTTTACCAATATCAAAACCCATCTCCTCTACCAAAAATTCAAACCACCAATTAAGTTGTTCCTCTTTAAAATAATCTCCCAAGCTCCAATTACCAAGCATTTCAAAAAAAGTATTATGGCGACCATCACCAACATCATCTATATCCTCTGAACGAAAACACTTTTGACTGTTCACCAAACGAACACCAGCTGGATGTTTTTCTCCTAAAAGATATGGCACCAAAGGAAACATCCCGGAATTAGCAAACAAAAGACTAGAATCATTTTCAGGAATGAGAGATGAAGATGATATTAAAGCGTGTTGTTTCTTTTGAAAAAATTCAAAATATTTTTGTCTAATTTCTCTTGTTGTCATAAATCTTTTATATTTTATATTATATTATTTTAAAACATTAACCTCCGTTTCGAGTATTATTCCAAATTTATCAAAAACATTTTTTCTAATCAATTCTACTAAAAACAAAATGTCTTTTTGACTGGCTTTTCCGTAATTTACTAAAATCAAAGCCTGATTTTCATAAACCCCAGCATCTTTATAGCGATAACCTTTCATACCAACCTGTTCTATCAACCAACCAGCAGGAATTTTAATTCCTTTTTCATCAACAAAGCTCTTAATATCGGAAAACTTTTCTTTTAAATCTTTAAATTCGGCTTCACTGATTACTGGGTTTTTGAAAAACGAACCACAATTGGGAAGTATTCCCGGATTAGGTAACTTTAAATTTCTAATTTCTTGAATTACTTCTGCTATATCCTTTAATTTAGGGTTATCAATTTTCTTTTCAGCTAATTTATTTTTTATATCACCGTATTCTAGATTCAGCTTGCCATTTTTAGCTAATTTTAATTCCACCCATAAAATAAAATATTTATTTTTTAATTTATTTTTAAAAATACTATCTCGATATCCAAACTGACAATCTTTTAAATTAAAATATTTTTTCTCTCCGGTTTTTAAATCAATGGCACATAAATTATAAAAAACATCTTTTAATTCCATCCCATAAGCTCCAATATTTTGCACCGGCGCCGCTCCAACCGTTCCAAAAATATAAAACATATTCTCTATGCCATAGTAATTATGTGATATGGCAAAATTTACCAGCTTAGACCAAGCTTCTCCACCGTAAGATTTTACAATAGCAAAATCATCGCTTTCACCAACAACTTCCATCCCTTTTATTTCATTTTTTATTACTAAGCCATCAAATCCTTTATCAGAAAACAAAATATTAGAGCCCCCGCCTAAAATAAAAACTTTTTTAGATCTTCTTTTGGCCCATTTAATTGAATTAATAAATTCATCTTCGTTTTTAACCACCACAAAATACTTAGCTAATCCACCAATTTTAAAAGTAGAATAATTTATTAATTCTATATTTTTTTTAATTTCTAAATCCATATTTTAAATATCTTTGGAAGATATATTTAATAATTTATAGCCGACTCGAAAAATATCACCAGCCCCCAAAAGAAGAATAATACTATTTTTGTTAGCTATTTTTCTTAGATCTTTTTCAACATCAGAAAAATTCTTAAAATATTTTAATTCTTGCTTAATATTTCTTTTCAAATTATATTGCTTTATTTTTTGAAGTAAATCAAGACTAGACAGCTTGCCAGCCTTTTCCCTGGCTGAGGTATAAATTTCCATTAAATACAAACAATCACATAGTTCAAAGCTTTCAACAAAATCATTAAACAAAGCTTTAGTGCGGCTGACTGTATGAGGATGAAAAATAGTAATTAATTTTTTATTCTCATATTTTTGACGAACAGCTTGTAAACAAGCCCTGACTTCTGTTGGATGATGAGCATAATCGTCAATAATCACAGAACCATTATAATTACCGAGAACATCAAAACGACGAGAAGCGCCAGTAAATAAAAATAAATTTTTTCTGACTTTTTCTAAATCAACCTTTAACTCCAAAGAACTTGCGATGACGGCTAAGGCATTCAAAATATTATGACGACCAGCTAGCTTTATTTTAAACTTGCCTAAATTTTTACTGTTTTGATATAAAATAAAACTTTGACCGTATTTTTCTGTTTTTATATTTTTAGTTTGATAAAAATACTTATACTTTGATTTGTTTAAATTTTTTACATCATTAATTGAATAAAAAATGTTTTTACCCTTATTAAACTTACTAACTTTTATACATTGAGCATCTTCAGCATTAGTAATTAAAAAACCAGTTTTAGGAATTTTTTTTAAAAAATCAGCAAAAACCCGGAAATAAGCCTTCTTATCCTTAAAATAATCAGGATGATCAAAGTCAATATTGTTTAAAATAACTCCCTTAGGATTAAAATATTGCAGCTTGTTTTGATACTCATCAGATTCTAAAACAAAATATCTCGACTTACCCATTAGCGCGCTGCCTTTAAACTGCCTAACATAAGACCCGCTCAAGACGTTGGGCGAGATACTTGATTTAAATAAAACATAACCCAACCAAGAAGTAACGGTTGTTTTTCCGTGACTACCACAAACAGAGACACCAAAATATTGATTAAACAAATAACCAACAGCTTCAGCATAGGTTATTATTTTTATTCCCTTCTTATGCAAATACTTAAGTTCAATATTTTTATCAATGCTAAAAGCTGAAGAACGAATTACTAAATCAATTTTTTCTGGAAAATCACTTAAAGAAAAACCATGTTTAACTTTTATCTTAGAATTAGATAGAGTTTTATTGGTTTGAAACTCTTCTTCCACGTCTGAACCAGAAACGTTAAATCCTTTGAAAACCAAAAACTGAGCTAACATTGCCATGCCAACTCCTTTTATTCCAACCATATAAATTTTTAATTTTTTATTCAAAATCATAATTAAACACGAATTTATTATAGCATATTTGTAAAAATAAAAAAGGCGGAACAAACTTTCCGCCTAAAAATTATAATACCTTCTCTAAAATACTCTCTCTAAACAATACGGTTCGGATCCTTTTAAAAAATTATCACTTTCACCGTTTTCGAAGTAATCCCAATCAATTTTGGGATGTTCACCTCGATAAATATGAATAACCGGTTTCTCCTTTAAAGAAACAAATCGAGAATTGGCAGATTTAATATAAAATCTTTCCAAAGCGTTACTGTGCAAACAAAAAGCAATTGATTCTGCTACTGTTAAAAATTTCCCTTCATCCCGACAAAAACCATTTTCACTTACATTCAATAAATAGTAAGGCTCAGATGGTGTATTAACCAAATCAAGAACATCTTCATTTTTAAAATAAGTACATCCTTTATTACCATTAAATTGCAAGAACTGGGATTGGATAGAGATGTCTATAACATTTAAGGGAATTACCGGAACAAACCAAAGGAACTTATCGGGCTCACAATCAGAAATTAATTCAACGGTTCTAATAATAAGTTTTTCCTTTAATTCCATTAAAGAAATTAAAGGATCTGCCATAATGGAAGCCGGAACATCTAAACTAGCTAAAGTGTTTATTTGATGTTCAAATAATTTAACGACTTCCCTGACGGTTCGTTTGTCGAGAATCGTTTTCATCTTTGTTAATTTTAAGGTGCTGTTTTTTATTTTAATCTTCTTTTTTATTTTTTTTGGAAAAACCTTCAAAAGCCTTCAATATTTCTACTGGAGTAACAAAAACAACAGTATTGGACTGATCCGAGGACAAATCATTGATAGACTGTAAGGTTCTTAAATGCAAAGCGCCATCTGAGGCTGACAAAATTTTAGCAGCATTAGATAAATTTTCAGCAGCCGCCAACTCTCCCTGAGCATTAATAATAACCGCTCTTTTTTCTCTCTCAGCTTCCGCCTGTTTAGCAATAGTTCTTTCCATTGATTCTGGCAAAATAATATCTTTTAATTCAACATTATTTACCTTTAAACCCCAAGCATCGGTTTCTTTATCAACTATTTCCCTGATTCTATCAGCTATTCTGTCTCGATTAGTTAACAATTCATCCAAAGTTGTTTCTCCAACAATATTTCTCATAGTAGTTTGAGCGTATTGGGAAATTGCATAATAAAAATTTTCAACCTCTATTATTGCTTTAGAAGCATCGGAAATCTTATAATACAAAACTGCATTAACCGTGACTGGAACATTGTCTTTTGTAATTGCTCTTTGATCAGGAACATCAACTGCTTTTACCCTAATATCAACTTTTTTATAAGTTTGAAATACTGGCCAAAGAAAGCGCCATCCAGGCTCCATCATCCCAGAAAAACGACCCATGGTAAATCTAACTCCTCTTTCATATTGATTAATCTGCTTCAACGATGAAAGAAAAAATATAAAAGCAAAGACTAACAAAAAAATAAAAAGATTCATATTTTTAAAAATAAATAATTATAATAAAAAAATACTAACATAAAACAAATAAAAATACAAGAAAAAATAATTATTAAATTGACAATAAAGCGATTTCTTTGTATAATTAACAAAATATATAACCCTAGCAAAATGAATTTAGAAATTGAGAAAAAAATAGAAGAAACTCAAATAGTTTATCAGAAATATATCGACCAAATAAAAAACTTAAAACTTCGACAAGAAAAAATTGTTCTAGATTTTATAAAACAAAAAGAGGCTAAACACTTAGAAAAAATAAGACAAGAAATTAAGAATAAAAATTAATATGATTAAAGAGATTTCAAAAAATAATAATCAAGAAGAATTGGATTTATTAAACGATCCAAACAAATATGTTGATAAAAAAGAAAGTTTTATAGAGATAGCTCAAAAAACAATTCGGGCAATGAAGGAAAAAATAATCGACCAAAAAGAACAAAATAAAATATCTTATCAAAAACTACAAGACGATTTAAAAAACTTTTCTACAGCCCTGGAAGGAACTAAAAATGTATACGAAAAAGATAAAATAGATGCCGAACAAAATCAAGAAACAGCCATGGTTTTACAAAAACTAGAAGAAATACAAGCAGAGATTGATTTTTTGTGGGAAGATCTTGAAAATAAAATAGAAAAGGCAGAAAAAGACATGAGTCATCCAAGTCCAGAAAAAATAAAACAAAGAATAACCATTCGAGAGGCCAGTCCAGAAGAAAAAGAAAGATTTGAAGAAAGAATACCAAGCTATAAAAAAGAGGCCCTAAAAACATGCTCTCGCATTTTTAATAAGTGTGATTATCCCTGGTATCTAACTGGATCAATAGCCTTTTTAATAAACGCCAAAGAAAGCAAAAAACAACCCGATGATATAGATATTATTTTTCACGAAAAAGATTTTGATAAAATGTCACAAGAATTTAAAGCATTGGGATTTGAAACCGGCATAGCTCAAAACACTGGTTGTCCATTTATCAAAGGAAAAATAGAGGTTAAAGATGAAAACGGAAACATGAAACAAATAGACATGGAAGCTTTTGGACAACAAACTGAAAAACCAAATGGTTTAATAAATCCTGGAGCCAAAGATACTAAATATCAAATAATCAAAAACAAAACATCTGATAATGAGCAGGAAAATTTTAATATTTTGGATAAATCTGGCCAGGTAGAATTATATTTTAAAAGCTTAATAAATGAAATCAAGGGTTTTAACTTTGAATCCTTTATTGAAGGAAAAAATGAACAAAAAAACGAAGATAAATCAAAAAAATTTATAAACAGACTAGCCAATCTCTTTGAATTAAGTGAAAATAATAAACTAGAGATAATCAGAAAAACCAGAGAGTTATGCAAAAACGAAGAAGAACTGTTGCTTTTGAGAAATTTTATTGACATTAGTAAAAAATTTAGAGAAGAAAAACACGGTGGCAAGGGATTGGAAAATGTTTATGATGATGGCCATTTACAAATAGCAGTAGAAAATCTTAAAAAAGAAATAAGCCGGGAACAAGAATTGCTTAAAGATGCTTATTTTCAAATATCAAATGAAATGAAAAATATTTCTAATATGGATAGAAATGAAAAAAACAATTTAATTGATAAAATTGATAATGAAATATATTCTAAAAAGAATATGATCGATAACTTTCTAAAAAGTCACCAAGAAATAAATAACGAAGATGAAAGCCACAAGGATTTGCCAATTTATATTTTTATAAGTAAATTCAAGGAAAACTTTATAAATCCTTTTTGCGAAAAAATGCTTATTTTTAAAAAAGAATTAATTTAACAATATGGAGAGATCTAAAATGGAAAGCTTGTTTTCACCAGAAGAAATTAATGAATTAAAACAAAAAACAGATCAACAAGATCTGGAAAAATTCTTTTTTGATATTTTTGTAAAAAACGGAGACAGCGAAGAAGATGCCAAAAAAACAGTGCAAGAATGGGCAGAAGAAATAGTTAACAACAGGTTTGAATAATTTTTCAATTTAAACTTTGTTCAAAAAAGATCTAATAATGGTAATCATTGCTTGATTGCCATTTTTTATTACCTTGGAGGAGTTAAAAGAAATACTTTTTCTAAGTTCAGAATCATTTATAACCTTAATTACATTAGAAACAAAACTCTCAATTGTTATCTTTTTTTCATTCAAAACAATAGCCCCTTTCGCTATTTCAAATTCTTTGGCATTCTCCTCTTGATGAGAGTCTGGCATTGGAATAATTATTGATGGCTTAGACAAAAAAGAAATTTCGGTCAAAGTAGACAATCCAGCCCTAGTAACAACCAAATCGCAAATATTCATTATTTCCATTAATTCTTGATGGGCAATAAAAGAAAATTTCCGATAGTTTTTATAATCACTTTTTTCAATAATATCGCGCTCTTGCCTTCCAAAGACGTGTATAATGTTTATATCGGAAGGTAAAAGAGGTAAAGAATTATTAATCAGATTATTAATAAATAAGGAACCAGTTCCGCCACCTAAAACCAAAAGTGTTTTTTGATTAATCAAATTATACTTTTGCAAAATACTTTCTTTACTTAAAACACATTTATTTTTAAAACCAATATTACCTATTACTTCTGATTTATTCTTGTAGATTTTTAATGATTTTGAAAAAGTTACAGTTATCTTTTTAGCCAGGGGTGATACTAATTTATTTGCTAGCCCAGGCAAAACATCTTGCTGATGAATTAAAACAGGAATTCTCAAAAACCAAGCGGCATAAGAAAGAGGTACTGCCACAAATCCACCCGCGCTAAAAACTAAAGAAGGCCTCTCTTTTATCAATAAAAAAAGAGACTGCCAAAAAGCTAAAAAAATTTTAAATAAATCAATAAAATTAGAAAAAGAAAAATATCTCCTCCATTTACCGCTAATAATTGCCTTATAATTAATTCCCTCTTTGCTAATCATTTCTTTTTCAATTCCTTGATAGGTGCCAACAAATAAAAAATCAAAATCATTTTTTAATTCTTGATAAACAAAAATTAAAGGTGTAACCGATCCACCAGTACCACCACCACTTAAAACTATTTTTTTCTTATTTTTATTTTCCATAAAAGACTTTATTTTTATTAACAGCTTGCTTGCTAACATTAAGCAAAACTCCAAAAGCAGCTAGTAAAACTGAAAGTGAGGTTCCGCCAGCGCTTATAAATGGCAAGGGAACACCGGTCATTGGCACTAAATTTATCATACCAGCAATATTCAAAAATGCCTGAAAAAATATCCACACAGAAATTCCAACTGCCAGTGATTGACCAAAAAGATCTGGCGCTTTTCCAGCAATCATCATTCCTTTTATAAATATGGAAAGATAAATCAATATCAAAATTATTGAACCGACAAAACCAATCTCCTCAGCAATTATTGGAAAAATTGAATCAGACCAAACCTCTGGTAGGTAGTTAAATTTTTGACGACTTTCGCCCAAACCTCTTCCCCATAAGCCGCCAGAACCAACAGCAATCATTGACTGATTAACTTGATAACAAATATCTTTATCAAAATCCGGATTTTGCAAACACCTTACTCTGTTTATTTGATATTGTTTTATCAGCCCCTTATCACTATCGGAATTCATAGAATTAAAAATAAACAGAACCCCAATAATCATTATTAAAAACAATATAAATAAATGACTAATATTGCCACCGGCAACCAAATAAACCATTAAGGAGACAAAACATATTATCAAAAAAGTTCCCAAATCTGGTTGCTTTAAAATAAAGGCACCAACAATCATTAAAACAACTAAAAATGGCAATATGCCATTAGAAAATTTCTTAAGGTCATCTTTTTTTGATTCTAACCAAGCAGCCAAATAAAAAAGAAAAAACAATTTAACAAATTCAGAAACTTGAAGTGACTTTCCAAAAATAATTATCCAGCTATAAGATGTTCCGTATTCGTTTCTTAGTCCAGGAATAAAAACCAAGATTAGTAAAATCAAAGAAGCGATTAAAAACAAAAAAGAATATTTTTTAAAAATATGATAATCAATTCTAAAAGAAAAAAAGAAAAAAATTAAGCCAATAAACAAGCCAAACAGTTGCCCCTTGATATAATGATAAGGATCTCCAAAATTAGATTGAGAAGTAGCCAGAGAGGCGCTAAAAAGCATTATCAAACCAAAAACAATTAATATAGGGATAATAGACAATAAATACTTATCAGCTGAACCAAATTGTTTGTTTTTCAATATCATAATTTAAAAAGAAAAACTTTTATCAAGTAAAAAAATAATCAAACCAATGGCAGCTGCAACCGCTGCGATCAACCAAAATCTCATGACTATTTTAAATTCCGGCCAACCACAAGCTTGAAAATGATGATGAATGGGAGCTGATTTAAAAACCTTTTTTCCCCTAAATTTTCTAGATGATATTTGAATAATAACCGATAAAGATTCGACCAAAAAAACAAACCCGATAAAGGGCAAAAGCAATACATTGTTTGTTAGTAAAGCTATTATTCCCAAAGTAACACCCAAGCTCATAGAGCCAGTATCCCCCATGTAAAATCTGGCTGGCGGAATATTAAACCATAAAAAAGCTAGCAAGGCACCAACTATAACGGCGCAAAAGGTAGCCAAATCGTATCTACCCATAACAAAGGATATTACTCCGTAAGAAGCATAGGAAACCAAAAGAGTACCACCAGCTAAACCGTCTAAGCCATCAGTTTCATTAACAGAAAACGATGTCGCTACTATTATAAAAATAAAAACTGGAATATACCACCAACCAATCTGAAGATAACCTATAAATGGGACGTGAATTAATGTCCAATCAAGTTTAAGATAAAACCATAAAGCCCCAATTAATGCTATCAAAGCGTAAATTAATAAACGATGCTTCATTCTTAATCCTCCCCCACCAAAAACACCCTTTCCGGAAACATCCAACCAGTCATCTAGCAAACCAATTAAAGCAGCCGCAATTAATGCTCCCAAGGGTAATAAAGTCTCTTTTTGAGATAAAAAATTAAGATGGGCCAAAATACTATTAGGAAAAATTAAACTTAAATAGTAAAAAATTAAAATAAATATAAACAATGTCCCCCAAATTAAAATACCACCCATGGTAGGAGTTCCCTCTTTATGAGCATGAAGCTGACTAAATATCGGGGTATTACCACTATTTCTAATTTTTTTGCCCAATTTATACTTATATAAAAAGTTAGTCAAAATCGGAGTCCAAAGAACTGTAAAAACAAAAGCAAAAGTTGATAAAAATAAAATTTTAATTATTTGAAATTCCATATCATTTTATCTAAAATTTATTAAATAAATAACCAAAACAGCTAAAAACAAAAAAATTTGGGTTATTAACAAAAATAAAGAGTTAAAATAAAAAACAAACTTAAAATCGGAAAATTTTTTTCGGAAAATAAAAAGAAGAAAAAGCTTATTAACAACAATCAAAAACAAACTGATAATTGGTATAATAAAAACATCGTGGCGATCACCAATCAAATCAATGCCAATATCTGTATTATAATGCAATATTAAACGATCTTGGTTTAAATTATTATATATAAAATAAGAAAAAAGCCATAAAGAAATATTTAACAATAAAATAAAAGAAAAAAATATTTTGTTAAATATGGGTCGATAAAAATTACTCAGCAATGATTTTGAATTGGACCACAAAGACAAGGCCTCATCATACGCTTTTATAAAAAAATTCATAGAGTTTCTAAATTATAAATTCTGTTTTTAGTTTAACATATTTAAAAATAATATAAAATATGTTAAAGTTAAATAGAATTCTAAAATAAAGTAAATAAAATATGAAAATAGCTTGTGTAATACCAGCTTATAATGAAGAAAAAAATATTGCCAAGATAATTGAACAAGTCAAACAAATAGTTGATTTAGTGGTTGTTGTAAACGATCATTCTAGCGACAAAACCAAGGAAATATTAGATAATATAAATGATTTAAAAATAGCTGTTTTACACCATCCAATAAATCTCGGGCAAGGAGCAGCGCTTCAAACCGGAAACGACTATTCTATTAAACATGGTTGCGATATAATAGTTCATTTCGATGCTGACAGACAATTTTTAGCTGAAGATATAAGAAAAATAGTCAGTCCAATAATAGAAGAAAATTATGATATTGTTCTTGGTTCAAGATTCATGGAAATTAAATCAGAGATACCAAAATTCAAAAAAAATATAATAATGCCAATAGCTAAAATTTTTAATCGATTATTTTTTAATATAAAAACTAGCGATCCTCAAAATGGTTTTAGAGCAATGAAGAGTAGTGTGGCAGAAAAAATAAAAATAGAAAATGATCGCATGGCTCACTGCACCGAAATATTAGCCAAAGCTTTTAAATATGGATTAAAAATAAAAGAAGTGCCAGTAAAAGTTTTATACACTGAATTTGGTCAAAAATTTTCTGGTGGATTTAAAATTATAAAAGATCTATTTTTAAAAAAAATAAGTAATTAAAATAAATCAAACATATGATTCAACAATTAATAGCTGGTATCGTAATATTTTTTTTTCTATTAAAACTATTAAACCAATGGAAAAAGAAAACGATATCTGCCAACGAATTTATTTTTTGGCTGATATTTTGGGTATCAGCAATATTGATAGTAGTTTTTATAAAACAAATAGACCAAATAGTTATAAAACTGGGCTTTTCTTCCTCGGCAATAAACCTAGTTTTCTATTTAGCCGTTCTATTTCTTTTTTATCTAATATTTAAAATGAGATTGAAAATTGTCAAAATAGAAAAAAACATAACCGATCTAGCAAGACAAATAACTTTCTTAAAAAAATAAAACTATTTCTTCAACCATTCATCGGTTTGTCGAACGAGTAATTCCCCAGCTTTTTCTGGTTCAGCCATTATTTCTTTAACTACTTTTTCTAATCTAACTCCCTGGGAGCCCTTGATTAGAACCACGTCATTTTCTGATATTCTGTCTTGTAAAAACAAGCCTGCGTCCTCGGGATTAGTGAAATGAAAAATTAGTTCCTTATTAAATTTATTATCAATAGCTCCTCTGCCAATATCTCTAGCCCTTTCACCAACTAGTATTATTTCATCAACACCTATTTTTGCTACTTTTTCACCAACCAAACGATGGCCATCTTCACTATAATTACCTAACTCTAGCATATCGCCTAAAACAACTATTCTTCTAGAATTCTTTGTTTTTTTTATTTTTTCTAAAAAATCCAGAGCTATTAAACTGGACTCAGGGGAAGAATTATAAGTATCGTCAATTATAATAGTATTCTTTACACCAGGTAAAATGTTCATTCTTCCTGTTGGGTTTTTAAAGTTTTTTAAACAGTTTATTAAATCAATAATGTTAAATTCCAAAGAAATAGCAACTGAAACAGCACTTAAAATAGCATAAACAGAAGAAATACTTATCACACCGGACAAGCTAACCGGAACAACAGAACCCTTATATTCTAATTTGAAATTTATACCATAAAAATTATTTTTCACTCCATTCTCCGGAAGTACAAAATTTATATCTCTGGCTAAAACATCTGCTTCGGAATTGATACCGTAGCTAATAACTAAATTTTTTAAATTATCTTTTATATCTTTAGAAAAATCGTTATCAAGATTAATAATGGCCACTCCACCCTTTTTTAATCCTTGGAGTAATTTTACTTTTTCTTTTTTGATTTTCTCTATACTTCCAAAATATTCCAAGTGAGAGTGAGAAATATTTGTTAAAACAGCTCTATCTGGTTTAACTATTTTCAATAAATAATCCATATCTCCTTCACGATCAACACCCATTTCTAAAACCAAAATTTCAGGATAATTTTTATCTTTAAACAATAAAAGATTAGTAGCAAAAACAAAAACTTTTACCCACTTAAATAAATTTTTTCCAGGAGATTTTAAACCAATAATAGTTAATGGTAAGCCAAATTCATTGTTATAATTAGAAAAATTAGACCGAACTCTTTTTTGGCAAGAAAGAATAAGACTAATAGCTTCTTTAGAACTTGTTTTTCCAACACTCCCAGTAATTCCAACTACGACCGGATTATACTTCTCAACTATACTTCTAGCAAAGAATGATAACAAATGCATTATTGTTTTTTTCATATAATAAATTATTATTCTCTATTTTTAGGTATTTGATAATATTTTAGCAAAAAATCAGCTATTTCTCCAAAAGCTGGCACAACTGTTCCTTCAGCGAAAACTGAAGTTTTGGGATTATCAAATTTTACTAAAACTACAAATTTAGGATCATCAATTGGAGCATAACCAACAAAACTGTGGATATATTGCCCCTCCAAATAACCACCCTGAGTTGAAGGGATTTGAGCCGTACCAGTTTTACCACCAATATAATATCCAGGAATTTTTGCTTTTACTGAATGACCATTTTCCACAACATTCACCAACATTGCCGAAACAGCCAAAGATGTTTCTTCAGAAACAACTCTTCTAATTTGTTTTGGTTCTATTTCCTTAACAACCCCTCCTTTATCGTCTAATATTTTTTCTACTATATAAGGCTTCATCATAACTCCTTTATTGGCTAAAGCGGCATAAGAAGTTAACATCTGTAAGGGAGTAACGGCAATTCCTTGTCCAAAAGAAGCTGTAAAAAAATTAATATCTTTAACTTTTTTTCCAATAACATTATCTATGTTGCCTGGCGTCTCTCCGCTTAATTCTATTCCAACTCTTTCCCCAAAACCAAATTTTTTTAAATAATCGGCAAAAATATCTTTACCAACTTGTTCGGCTGCAAAAATCGCTCCAGTATTAAGAGATTTTTCCAAAACATAAGTCATGGAAACTTTACCATGAGCACCATGACTTGCAAAATCAGAATTCTTTATTGGTTTGGGCCAACCATCAACAAAAAGTTGGCCTTTATCTTCATAAGTTGTATTGGGAGTTACTTTGTTTTGATCAATAGCAACGGCTAATGTGATGGTTTTAAAAATCGATCCTGGTTCATATTGGTAAGAAACAAATTGATTATCAAAAACATCGGAGCTAGAAGCATTTTGATAGTCGTTGGCATCAAACTCCGGCCAAGCACATAAAGCTAAAATTTTACCAGTTTTTGGCTCCATAACGGATATACTTCCACTATCAAATAAATATTTATTATTATACTCCTTCATCTTATTACAAACATAAGCTTGAACGGCATAATCAATAGTTAAAACCAAGCTCTTACCATTAACTGGTTCACTATATTCTTGTTGATCGATTATTATTTTTTTACCCTTATAAGTTCCTTTTTCGCCCGATAAAAAACCATCAACCCCGGATAATTCATCGTTAAAAAAACTTTCCAAACCATAATTGCCAACACCATCATAATTAATAAAACCGGTTACATGAGATAATAATGATTTTTCTGAATAATATCGCAAACTCTCCCATTCATAATAAAAACCATTAACTTCATTGGTTATGTCCTTGTTTTCTTTCTCATAAAATATCCTTCCATTTCTTACAATCAAATCGGAAACTGATTCAATCTTCCACGACTCTTTAAGACATTGAAAATAAAAATTCAGCAAATATTCTTTTTCTATCTTTCTCATAATCAGTCTTGAATATTTCTGAGAATCATTTATTTTGGAAGAATAATCATTGATTATAATTTGTTTTCTTTCTTCAATTTCCAAATTTCTCTGAATTTCACGAAACTCTGTCCATTCCTGATTAAATTTTAAATTAGACCTCCTTTGCTTGGCCTCTTCTTTTTTGCTTGCTTTTTCTGATTCGCTAATATTTAAAGAATCAATGTAACTTAATTCATCTAACAAATCCTGGGTATCTTTTTCTTCTAAATACTTATCAACTTCTTCAACAACTAAATCATGATGAAATACTAAATAAATATTATTCAACAAAAATAATAAATCATCTTTGCTTAATAATCTGGGGATTAAATAAAAACTAGCGAAATCTTTATTAGTTGCAACCGAATAAAGATCGGAGTCTAAGCTCTTCTTCAAATAAATTTCTCCCCTTTTGGCTTTTAATTCATTAAAAACATTATGTTGTAACCCAGCTTTGGCTAAATAAACATCAAAGTTAAGTATTTGAATTTTATAAAGTTTCAAAACTAGCGATAAAAAAAGAAAAAAAATAATCGCGCTTAAAAATATAAGGCGACTATTTATATTTTTTTCGTATTTTTTTTCTAGCTTTTTCTTGACGTTAGTCATTAAATTACTAAATTAAAATTATTTTTTAGCCAAAGAATCTTCCCCAGCATTAATATAATTTATCCCAGAAACTTTTACCATTTGCAATTCGTCAATTCTAGCGCTCATACTATCATAAGACTCCAGTTCACTTTTTAAAATTTCAAAATTTTTATTTTCCTCTTCTAATAAAACTGACTTTTCTTTTAACCCCTGTAATTCAAAATTTTTATTAACCAAATCGTCAATACTCTTTAGATAATAAAAACCACTAATTACAACAGCAAATAGGAGACAGACATTCAAACCTTTTAGAAAATTATTTTTTTTTGGTTCAATTGTTCCCATATTATTTTTTTATTTTATTTTTTATTTTATTTTTTCTAAGACTCTAAGTTTGGCACTTCTTGATCTGTTATTAACCCCTATTTCATCTTCCTGAGCTGCCACTGGTTTTTTAGTTACTATTTTAAATGATTCGGACAAGGTTATTTTTTTGAAAAAAATCTTAACAGCTCTATCCTCTAAACTGTGGAAAGAAACTACAATTAAGCGACCACCAACTTTTAATAATTCAACTGATTTTTGCAGAAAATTTTCCAAATTCTCAATCTCGCCATTAGTTTCCATTCTCAAGGCCTGGAAAGTTTTAGTAGCCGGATTTATTCTTCGAGACCAAAATTTTTTGGGAATGGCTGAACTAATTATTTCAGCTAATTGTTGGGAATTGTTAATTTTACTTTTTTTTCTGCTTTCAACTATCTTTTCTGCTATTTTTTTCGCCCAAGGTTCCTCTCCATATTCTTTGATTATATTTTCTAATTCAAATTGTTTATAATTATTAACTATCCAAAATGTATCATTCTCTATTTTTGGACCAAAAGACATATCCAGAGAATATTGATTATTAAAAGAAAAACCACGATTTACATCTTCTAATTGAGCAGATGATAACCCTAGATCGGCCACAATGCCATCAAATCTATCCTCTTCACTAAAATTTTCAAGAACAATTTTTTCTATGTTAGAAAAATTATCATTAACAATAATATTTTTTTTGGTTTTGAACTGATTGAAATTTTCTATTGCCAATGGATCAAGATCTATTGATAAAATTTTCCCCTTGTCACTTAACAAATCGGAAATTGTCTTTGTATAACCACCACCACCAAGAGTTGCATCTATATACATTCCATCAGGCTTAACTTCTAAAAAATTCAGAACCTCTCTGAGCATTACTGGAATATGAAAATAATTATTCATATCAAAAATTAAATTCCTAGGTCACCCAACTCCTCAGCGATAACAGTGCTATTTTCTTCAGATTCTTTTTTGTATTTATTCCAAGTATTTTCATCCCAAATTTCTAAATGATTATAAAGTCCAGCAACTATTACACTTTTTTTAAGTAAGGCAAAATTTCTTAAATATTCTGGCAAGGTTACTCTCCCTTGATTATCAAATTCTAAATCCATGGCACCAGCTAAAAAATGTCTAGAGAAAGCCCTAGCCTTTGACTGACTAATTGGTAATGTTGATAATTTCTGAGCTATTTTCTCCCATTGCTCTTTTGTATACAAGAAAAGACAATTGTCTAAACCTTTAGTAACAACGCCTCCTTTTTTCAGTAAAGATCTAAATTTAGCTGGTATGGCTAAACGACCCTTTTCATCTAAGTTGTGATTATACTCTCCAATAAACATATTTTAAAAAATTTTACTTCACCTTAATTCACCACTAATCACCTCTCAAGTGTTATTATACACCACTTTTCCCCTAAGGTCAACAATTAAAAAATATTGAAAACAAAGGATTAAATGATGAAAAATAAAAAAAAGAAGCACTTATTCACAGGCGCTTCTCTTTTTTTATTTTTTTTATTTTTTAAACGTTTATTTTATGAACAACTTATGAACATTTAATCCACAACATTTAAAACTAACTCAACCAACAAAAATAGATTTTGCTAACTTAAATTCTGTTCAACAAAACTCCAATCAATTAAGTTGTTCAACAAACCAGAAACATAATCCCCTCTCAAATTACGATAATCAATATAATAAGCATGCTCCCAAACATCAATTGTCATTAATGGCTTTAACCCTAAAATCAAAGGATTGTCAGCGTTGGAAGTTGAAATTATTTCCAGTTTGTCATTATTTAAAACCAACCAAACCCAACCACTTCCAAATTGTGATAAAGATTTCTTTTTAAATTCTTCCAAAAAATTATTCCAAGAACCAAAATTTTTATTTATTAAGTTAATAAAATAATCGGATGGATTGTTTTCTCTTTTTAATGATCTAAAATAAAAATCATGATTGAAAACTTGAGCCGCATTATTGTAAACCGACTTTAATTTTTCATCACTTGATGAAATAATAATTATTTCTTCTAAGCTTTTATTTTCCAACTCCGATCCTTTGATTAAATTTTGAAGATTATCAAAATAGGTCTTGTGATGCTTTTCATGATGAAATGTTAAAGTTTCACTGGATAAAAATGGTTCTAAATCATTTTTTTTATAAGGTATTTTAAAAAAATTTAAAGACATATAATTAAATTATTTATAACTAATATAATTTCCTTCATCTAAAACATTAAGATTTAAAAATATTTTAACATCATCTACCGATGAAACAAAACTTGGCCAGGTAATTTCTATTTGTTTAAAATCCCCTGATTTAAATTCAGAAATTCTATAGGTATTAACACCAACTACTACTCCCTTGTTAAATAAAAGTATCTGCAAAGGAACGTCCCAATAATTATAAGGGCTATTATTTTTAATATCAAAATTAAGACTACTAAAAACTTTACCAGAAGTAGAAACGCTATCGTTCTTTTCAAATCTTATATTATTAATACTAAAATCAGCTCTCAAATTATAATAATCTTTCCAGTTGGGATATTTTCTAATATCAACTCTTTCCCAGGCAGAATTTTTAATCACAAATTTTATTTCTTTTGGCTTATTTTCTGTTTTTTTCGATAAAATTAAGAGATATTTTTCTTGACCTGGAAAAATAATATCATTTGAACAAGCTAAATCCTCGCTTCCATCAACAAAACAATAGGAAATCTTAGAGAAAAAGTTATCATTGGGATTTTTAACTTTTGCTAAAAAATCATAACTATTTTCGTGAAAAAAAGACTTCTCTTCTAATGTTTCCAGTGGAACAGCCAACCTTTGAGAAGTGCTAACATTAATTGTAGAAAGCTCATTGATCGCCTGACTTTGTTCCCTGCCATATCTCAAATAATCAAAAAGATTATAAAAGAAAAAAGAATAAAAGAACAAAGAAGCGCCACCCAAAACAGCTATTATGGCTAAAATCAAATGTCTTTTATGTTCTAATAACCACAATCCAAATCCAGCTCCTGATAAATTTTTATCTTTTACTCCTGAATATTTACTCAAATCTATATCATTGTTGTCATTCATAGATAAAGTTTAAAAAATTAAAATATTGTGTTATAATCTTATTATAGCATAATATTTTAATTTTAAAAACATGAAAATCAATATACCACTTGACGTTCCTCAAAACAAGAAGAGCGTTTATAAAAAAAATTTTATTGAATCCACCAAGGGAACCGGAAAATTGTTTTTGTTTGCTGGCGATCAAAAAATAGAACATTTAAACGATGATTTTTCTAAAAAACTAAATTATGGAAATGAAAATCCAGAACATTTATTTAAAATAGCCAGTAATTCAAAAATTGGCATATTTGCCGCTCACCTGGGATTAATATCACGTTACGGTGAAAAATATAAAAAAATACCTTATCTAGCAAAGCTAAACGGGAAATCAAATTTAGTAAAAACTCAAGATCCATTATCAACTGCTCTTTGGACCATTGAAGATGTTTTGTCCTTTAAAAAATCATCGAAATTAAAAATATTAGGCATAGGCTATACTATATATTTAGGAAGCGAACAAGAAAACACCATGCTCAAAGAAGCAGCTCAATTAATAAAAGGCGCTCATGAAAATGGACTGTTAGCTGTTTTGTGGATATATCCTAGAGGTAAAAATGTTAAAGACGAAAAAGATCCAGAAATCATAGCTGGAGCAGCCGGACTCGGTTTATGCCTAGGAGCTGATTTTATAAAATTAACCTATCCATTTGATAGTAGTGCTGAAGGTGCTCAAAAGGCCAAGGAAATAATAACAGCTGCTGGAAATTCTGGAGTAATCTTTTCTGGTGGCAAAAAAATAGATGAAAACAATTTTTTGGAAACAATAAAAAATCAATTAGAAATATCGGGAGCCAGGGGATGTGCCATAGGAAGAAACATGCACCAAAACTCCCTAGAAGAGGCAATTAAACTTGGAAATCAGATTAGCAAACTAATAAAATAAACAAAATAAAAAAACGGGTATTTCAAATATCCGTTTTTTTATTTTTATAATTTAAAACAAAATTATAAATAAATATGACGCGATTGTTGGTAAAAACAAATTATCAAGACCAAAAAACAAAATCAATTCTAAAATAGTTAAAACTAAAGACAAAAATAAATAGTTAACCAACTGAAATGGATGGTCACTCCCTCCATTTATAGAAAAGAGAATTAAAAAAGTTGATAATAAAAATGCTAAAGATCCTTCCAAACTTTTTCCACCCCAACTAAAATTAATTCGATGACGACCATAAAGATCTCCTAAAATATTGGCTAGAGCATCTGAGAAGCCCAAAACCAATACACCAAATTGAAAAGCGGTTGTTTCGCCCTGAGTTAAAAAAATTAAAGAAGAAATCATAACGCCCAAAGGATAAAAAACCTCCCCCAAACTAACCCTTTTTACTCTATTGATTATTGGCAAAAAACCTAAATATTTAGAAATCAAAAAAATAAAAGAAAATATCAAAGAAAGAGCAACTATTTGACCTACACTTAAAAAATAAGGAAAAAAGCAAATAATAATTGCCGAGACAATATGAATTATTTTTCTATTTAAATTATCAATTTTGTTTTTACCAATTAACAACATAAAAAAATAATAATTTTTTAACTAAAAAATAAAAACCGACAACCAAAATTATCATCATAGTTGTCGGCAAAAAATCCTTCATATAAGCAATTATCTATATTCAATATTTATCTTATCAACCAAAAGAGGTGATCTTTCTATAAAACTAGGAGTAAATATAAGTTCGTAAGATTTTATTTCTTTAATATTATCAAGATAAGCCTCTATCTGTTGCTTGCTCAAATTACTTAAGTGCTTTTTATTGATAAAGTCATCAGATCCAGCAGAAGCTCTAGCTGCAAAAAAAGCTTTAACCTCGGCTAAGTTTTTAGCGGGATCAAAATTAACCAATTCATAATTTAAAGAATTAGCATCTATCTCAGAAATGTTCTGACTAGTTTCAATGGATATTTTTTGTTTAGCCAAATTAACTATATCAGCAGTTTCAAAACTAATAATACTAATAACATTTTTCACACTAACTTCAAAGTCATCTGCTTCATCGCCAATCTCTTTATTGGTATTAATAACTGAAGAATCCTTATTAACACTTAAGACATATTGACGTCCAGCACCAATGGCTGATTTAGCTTTAATTTCAGCTTGTTCGGTTATTTTATTATTTAAAGATTCGATGGCATCATCAACATCTTTTTCCATAATATATTTTTTACTATCTTTTCTAAATTCAAACTTTTCATAACTTTCAGCATATATCTTGTCTTGAACACCCAACCAAAGTCCAGGAATAATAAATTTATCAGGATCAATGGCCATATCTTCTGAAACAGAATCAGCATATACATCAACCTCAACTGAACCGCCAGCTGGAACATTAACTGTTTCTTTTATTCTAAATAATTTATCACCTGAACTCAATAATCTAGTAGTAGCAACTAATGGCTGATTCTTTGAATAATTATTTATGATTTTAACGCGACCAACAATTTCACCACCAGAATTTTTTTCACCACTACTTTTAAAAACTCCTTTCTCTTCTAATTCTATTTTAGTTATAGATGCCTTAATAGCTCTATCTAAATTAATTTGTTCACCGTTTGAATAAGCGTAAAAATTTAAACTACCATCAACATTATTCTTTTCTGGATAAATTATCATATCCAACTTAACCAAAGAAAGATATGAAACCACCAACAATAAAACTACCGCCAAGAAAAGGAAACGATAAACTATCTTCTTATATAAAATAATTGATTTTGATTTTTTTACAGGCTTATCGGAAATTAACTGTTCATTATCATCAAAAGAATAGTCATAACTTGATACCGCTTGATCTGAAAAACGATCATCATCACCTTCATTTACTTCTTGATTGTGGATCGTTTCGTTTTTCTCCATTTTATTAATCTCCTCTTTAACAGCCATGGCCTTGTTTATGTTAAAATCTTTATCTTTTATTTTCTCAGCCATTAATCTAAAAAATTCTTTTCTGGAGTCAATTTTTTCTTTATCGGCAATAGATCCCCCGACTGGCACAAAGTTATTTTTATTTTCTTTCGTCTCAAAATTGGTTTCTGATTTAGTTTCCGAGTTACTAATCATTTGAGATTGATTGTTTTCAAAATTACGCTCCAGTTCGTCAGAGTCGCTTAAAGCCTCAACTATTTTGTTGATTTGAGGATTATTCTTTATTTTTTTGTTTTTTGGGCTAATCGGATGATTTGTAAGTGGCATAAGAAAAATACTTAATTTTAAACAAATTATCTAAATTAATAATAACACTTTTAGTTCAATTAGACAACATCTAAAATATTTGAAAAGTCAGATATTAATTTATTTTTTAAATCTAAAGAAGCTTCTACCAAAATATCTAGTTTTATAATTTTTTCTTCCCCATTAATTTTAACTTTAACAAAAATGTTATCGCCTCCTGGATATTGTAATAAAATATTTTTGATTTCTTCTAAAACCTCAGTGCTAGCCGAATCTTTAAAGACCAGCCCGATTGATTTGTTCTTGCCAGCATTTATTGTTGGAGATCCAGCGTCTTTTTTGTAATATGAATTAAATTGCCCTCTGGGCCTCACCTTGAGGGAGTTAAATTCTTCTATAATTTTATCAATATTATCTAATTCTAAAATTTTAGCTTTATTTAATAATAATTTTATTTCCCCATCCTTGTCAGAAACAGTAGCACTCATTATGACAGCTCGTCCATCCTGCCAAACATCAACAGATTCTTTTAAACTTTTAGGAAAAACTAAAACCTCTGTTGAAGAGACTCCATCTTCAATCTTAACAAATAACATATTATCGTTATTTTTGGTTATTATTTTTTTGATAGTCGACACCACTCCAGCCGTTATAACATTTTCTTGTTTTTTTTCTTTTAATCTTGACAAACTAACAATTCTTCCGGAGATTTTTTCTTTAAAAACGTTAAAAGGATGTTCTGAAACATATAAACCCAATAACTCTTTTTCCCATTGTAGTTTGTCAGAATTACTTATCTCTTCTCTTTTTTCTAATTTAGGATGAGAAAAAATAGAAGATTGAGGGGAATCAAAAAACAAACTAACTTGAGGATTATTTTTCATTTTAGAAGATTCTTTATTAAAGCTTAACAGAATATCCATACTACCCAACAAAAGCTCTCGATCTTCAAATTGATCAAACGAACCACATTTAATTAAGCTTTCTAACGATTTTTTATTTAAATCTTTGTCGGTTACTCTCTGTAATAAATCAAAAACATCATTAAACCTACCATTGGCTTTTCTTTCTTTAATTATTTCCTCCACAATATGAGAACCAACGTTTTTAACCGCATTCAAACCAAATCTAATTGTTTTGACTTTTTCATTTTGACTTACAATTTTATTATCTTTAGTTCCGGTGGTAACAACCGTAAAAGAGGCAAATGATTCATTAACGTCAGGTGGCATTATATCTATTCCCATTTGACGACATTCGTCAATTTCAATAGCAATGCGATCTAGATCGTTTTGATCAGCCGTCAAAAGAGCAGCCATAAATTCGGCTGGATAATGAGCTTTTAAATAAGCTGTTTGATAGGCCACTAAAGCATAACAAGCCGCATGAGAACGGTTAAAACCATAACCAGCAAAAGGCTCTATAAAAGAGAAAACTTTTTCAGCTAAATTTTTCTCTATACCATTATTAACACAACCTTTAATAAATTTTTCTTTCTGTTCGGCTAATAATTCTGGGATTTTTTTACCCATAGCCTTTCTTAAAGTATCAGCTTCTCCCCTGCTGAAACCAGCTAGTTCGCGAGATATTTGCATAACCTGCTCTTGATAAACAACAACTCCGTAAGTTTTTTTCAATATTGATTCTAGCTTTGGATGTAAATAAACCATGTTATTACCATGTTTACCGGAAATATAATCTTTAATCCATTCCATCGGACCAGGACGATAAAGAGCTACCATGGCAATAATATCCTCAAATTCATTTGGTTTTAATTCTTTTAAATATCTTTTCATTCCACCAGATTCAAATTGAAATACACCGGTTGTTTCTCCTCTTTTAAAAACTTCAAAAGTATCTTTATCGTCGAGCGGTATCTTGTCTATGTCAATCTCTACGCCCCTAGTATTTTTTATAATTTTAATAGCTGATTCAATAATCGTTAAATTTTTAAGACCAAGAAAATCCATTTTTAATAAACCAAGATCTTCGACCGGATGCAAAGAATATTGAGAAACTATACTCTTATCGGAAGACGAAGCATACTGTAAAGGAACATAACTAGTAAGCGGCTCTTTGGTAATTAAGACCCCACAAGCATGGGTTGAAGAGTGGCGTGAAACACCTTCAAGCTTTTGAGCAAAATCTAAGATTCTGCGAGCTGCTTCTTCTTTTTTATAAATATCTTTAAGTTCAGCTATATCTTCTAGTGCATCTTTTATTTTATAATTCATTGGGATCATCTTGGCTAACTTATCACAATAATCATAGGGCTCATTTAATACGCGGCCGACATCCCTAACAGCAGCTCTAGCGGCCATAGTCCCAAAAGTTATAATTTGAGAAACATTATCTTTCCCATATTTTTGTTCAACATATTCAATAACTTCATTACGACGAACATCGGCAAAATCCATATCAATATCAGGCATAGAAATTCTTTCTGGATTCAAAAATCTTTCAAACAGAAGTTCATATTTAATTGGATCAATATTAGTAATTCCGCTCAAATAACAAACAATTGATCCTGGAGCACTTCCCCTTCCTGGCCCAACTACAATCTTATTCTTTTTAGCCCAAGAAATAAAATCAGCCACAATCAAGAAATAAGAAGGCCATCCCATTCCGTTTATAACTTCTAATTCGTACTCTAATCTTTTTTTAATTTCTTCCATTTCCTGTTCATTTTTGTCGGGATACCTCAAAGAAAGACCATCTTCACAAATCTTTCTCAGATAAGAAGATTGATCATAACCTTCTGGAACTTCAAAGTGAGGTAAATGAATTTCTCCCAAAGGGATTTCTAAATCACACATTTCGGCTATTTTAACAGTGTTAGAAATAGCTTCGGGAACATCTTTAAAAACTTCCATTAGCTCCTTAGGATCACGGCAAGAATAATTACCGTTTCCTTTCATTTTCATACGATCATTATCTTCCAATTTTTTCTTGTTTTGTAAACAAAGCAAAATGTCTTGAGCATCATCATCTTCTCTATCTAAGTAATGAATATCATTAGTTGCTATAAGCGGAACATTCAGTTCTTTTGAAAATTTAATTAATTGTTTATTAACCTTTTCCTGACCATCAAGCTCGGGATGATCCATTATCTCTAAATAGAAATTATCTTGACCAAAAAGATTATTATAATCCAAAATTCTTTTTTTAGCCTGTTCTAATCTATCGGCTAAAATTAAAGATGAAATTTCACCACCCAAGCAAGCAGTAGAGGCAATTAAACCTTCGTGATATTTTTCCAAAAGTTCCCAATCAACTCTCGGCTTATAATAAAAACCCTCTAAATGGGCTAAAGATACTAATTTTATTAAATTTTGATAGCCAATATTATTTTTAGCTAAAAGCAAAATATGGAAGTTACGAGCATCTTCCTTGGTATTTTTATCATGACGAGAATTGGGAGCTAAATATAATTCCACTCCAATAATTGGCTTAATTCCTGCTTTTTTACATTTTTTATAAAATTCAATAGCACCATACATAACTCCATGATCTGTAATAGCTAGGGCTGGAGATCCTTGTTCTTTGGCTTTTTTTATAAAATCATCAATATTGGTCAAACCATCTAATAAAGAATAATGGGTATGATTGTGTAGGTGAACAAAAGACATAATTAATATAGTAATTAGTTTTTATATAATAAGCTAAAACCGGAAATAATTCAACTCAAAAAAAATTTCTTTAAAAATTCAAAAAAATCCGAGAACTCTATCTCGGATAATAAAAAAATTAATAATATTTCTTGTTACCCAAATTATATTTTATTGAATAATAAGAAAATAAAATAAAAAAAGAAAGAAAAAAAGAGGAAATAGTTTTAGGAAAAATATTTTTTAAAAAACTATTTCCGAGAGACATTAGAATCATGATAAATAAAAAAATAATCACAAAATCAACTAACATCCGAAAAATAAGTCTCCTTATTGGCTTAGCAGATCTCATTTTAACCTCCTTTATTTTTGATTTTAATTAACTAGATATTTTTTTAACAATATTTTTTAAATCTTCGTCGGAATAGAAAAAAATATTTATACTACCGCCCTTTCTACCATTTTTAATTTCTACTTTAGTATTAAAATGCTTTTGAAGTTTATCTCGATAAGATTCATAACTATTATCAATCATTTTTGATTTTTTGGTTCCTCCGGCCTGACGAATTAAATTATCGGTTTCCCTAACTGACAAATTATTATAAATTATTTTTCTAAAAATTGTTAATTGTTTAACCTCTCCTTCTATTCCCAATAAATATTTAGCATGAGCCTCGCTTATTTTACCATTTGCCAAAGCATTTTTAATTTCAGCCGGCAAATTCAAAAATCGTAAAACATTGGCTATTGATGATCTTGGCTTGCTTAGTTTTTTTGACAAATCATCTTGGGTTAAATTAAATTCATTAATCAATTGATTATAAGCAATAGCTGAGTCAATAGGGTTGAGATTTTCTCTTTGCAAATTTTCAATTAAGGCCAATTCTAATTTTTTTTGATTATCAACCTCTCTAACAATAACTGGAACTTCGGACAAATTTAATTCCAAGGCACTACGAAGCCTTCTTTCACCAGCTATTAACTCATATTCACCATTCTTTTTACTAACAACCAAAGGCTGAATAATTCCGTATTCTTTAATAGAATTAATTAAGTCATTTAACAGAACCGGATTAAATTCTTTTCTGGGCTGATAAGGGTTGGGTTTAATATTTTTTGGATCAACCATTTTTATAACATTTTCACCAGACCCCAAAGATAGTGAATCATCTTTTTCTAATTTAAAATCGGAGTAACTAGAAATATTATTTTTTTTAGGTATTAAAGAGTCTAACCCCCTACCTAATCCTTTTTTAATCATATTTTTTTATTTAGATATAACTTCTTTAGCCAAATCTTCATAAGCCTGAGCTCCAATTGATTTTGGATCGTATTGTAAAATACTTAAACCGTAACTAGGGGCCTCGGCTAAACGAACACTTCGAGGAATAATCGATTTAAAAACTTTATTAGGAAAATATTTATATAATTCGTCTTTAACTAAAGCCGACAGTCTATTTCTCCTGTCAAACATAGTTATAACAACACCCATGATACCAAGCGATGGCTTTAAGTTATTTTGAATTAAAGATATGGTTTCAAGTAATTGTCCCAAACCTTCCAAGGCATAATATTCACTTTGAATTGGTATTAAAACTTCATCAGAAGCCGTCAAACTATTGATAGTTAAAAGGCCAAGTGATGGCGGTCCATCGATTACAATATAATCAAAACGATCCCTAATTTCTTCTAAAGCGGAAGATAGAAGAAATTCTCGATTATCTAAATCGACCAATTCCACTGATGCGCCAGATAAAGAAATCGTAGCTGGTACAATATAATAATTTTCCTGTTTAGTTTTGATGGTAGCATCAAGAATTGAGCAACCACCGGTCAAAACATCATATATTCCTTTTTCAACTTGACGATGATTAATGCCCAAACCAGAAGTAGCATTGGCCTGAGGATCAACATCAATTAATAAAGTTTTTTTGCCAGCGTTGGCCAAATAAGCACCTAAATTAAGCGAAGTTGTAGTTTTGCCAACGCCTCCCTTTTGATTAACTACTGAAATTATTTTTCCCATAAATTTTTACGTTACAGAAGTGATAAACTGAAACAATTATAACTAATAATTTTATTTTGAGCAAATAAAAAAACCCCACCAAAAAAGGTGAGGTAAATAAAAATTATTTTTTGAGCAAAAAAGCATGCTCTTTAGCCATTATTATTTCTTCTTCTGCCAAAACTCCCAGGACAGTGCAAACACCTTCTTGACCGCCAATAAATGGATAATAAATTTTCCCACCAAAAGACAAACTGGTACCCAGGGAAACAATAGTGGTTGATTGCGAAATCTTGGAATGCAAAGCTCCGAAAATCAATAAGTCCATAAAATCACCAAATTGTACGTTTCTTAAAGAAGCCTCTCTTCTTACCAAATCAAGATTTATTGGATTAAGAAGATTACACTCCTTCTTGCAATCACCGCCAGCTAGAAGCCAAGAAATTTTAGATGGCATAGCAATGTTTCTTCCCCAATCTTTGATAGCTAAAAATTTTTTAATTTCATCAAAAACCAGATCATAGCCCGCCCAAGATATGAGTTTTTCAGTTAAATGATTCCCATCAAACTCATAAAAACCAAAAGGAATCTCAACGGAATTTTTAGCAGTAGCAATCATTTGGTATGGCCAACCTACTTTACTCGGTTGGACTTTTTTTATGTTTAACTTATGTTTATCTAAATTCAAATTGTTTTAAGAACTAACATTATATAAGCATTTTTTTAATAAAAAGTCAATACTTTTGACAAGCAAATTAAAATCATTTATAATTCTTTTATTAAAAGCCGATGTGGTGAAACTGGCAAACACGCACGACTCAAAATCGTGTGCCGCAAGGCTTGTGGGTTCAATTCCCACCATCGGCACAGAAAAAAAGACGGCTAATAATCGTCTTTTTTTGTAAAGAGAACTTTTAAAATAAAATAATAAAAATAGGAGAGCAAAAAATGAAAAGTTTTAAACACTTGGCTTTTCGACCAGAAAATTCTTGTGGTCGAAAGTATAACGAAGACGGATCAGATGAACCAGCTTTACTTGGAAAAAATGATCCATTCTGGAATGACTATCATAAAATAGTTCATTCTAAAAGTTTTAGAAGATTATCAGACAAAACACAAGTTTTTCCAATATCCGCTAATCCTCTAGTAAGAAACCGATTAATTCACAGTATTGAGGTTTCTTCTCTATCTGAAATAATGGCTGAAATGTTAGAACTTAATTCTTCTTTAAGCTCAGCCATAGGCATTGGTCATGATCTTGGTCATTCACCGTTTGGTCATTTAGGCGAAAGAATAATTGAGAGATTAAGTGGCCAAAAATTTCGTCATGAACTTTTTGGAGTAATTATAGCAGAAAAGATAGAAAGATCTGGGCTTGGCTTAAATTTAAGCTGGGAAACTCTAAAAGGAATAACCAAACATTCCAGAGGACCAAATGGGTTAACCATAGATCAAAATCTTCCCCTAGAGTTCAACGTGGTAATGTTAGCTGACAAAATTGCCTATTTATTTTCAGATATAAATGATTGTTTAAGAACTGGATTTTTGAAAGAAAAAAATTTGCCAGACTATTATCGAAAATTAGGAGAAAATCAAAGACAAAGGGTCAGTAATTGCTTAAAGGCTATTCAAAAAGAAAGCCTGGAATATGGAATGATAAGATTCCAGGAGACATCAGAGGCTATACTTTTTGAAAAAATGAGGAAATGGATGTATGAAAACGTTTATTTTGTTCTAAATAATCAAATTGAAAGAAGAAAAATGGAAATCTCCATGGAAAAAACTTGGACAAAAATAATAAAATTTTGTGAACCAAGACCCGAACTTAGTCCCGTTTTCATAATTGCCATTATGACCGATAGTGAAATTATTCAGGTTGCCTCCGACAAAGAAAAACTTGATAAATACAATTTGGGTTTTTCCGAAATCATTCCCTATTGTCAAAAACATTCTTATCAAGAAGAAGATATTCTGGAGCAATTAGATATAAGAAAATTTATTTATCAGGAAAAAAACTAACAGAACCAAAAAAGGTGGAACAATCCACCTTTTTTTATTTAAAGTTTATTATAAATTCTCAATCGCTCTTTATACATAACAAAATACTTCCCATAATTAACATCATTATTTTTAATTGATTTAATAAAGGATTCTAAGGACCACAAGACGCCACTAAAAACTATTAACTTGAAACCAAAATTAAATTCTTCTGAAAATATTTTTTTATCAAAATTAGTTTTTATTTTTTTAAAATACAAAGACAAAAATTCATCTATAAATTTTTTAGAAAAACTACCACTATAAAAAAGGGTATTAGCTAAAGAAAAACCCAAATCATGAGTAAATTTAGCATTATCCCAATCAATAAAAAATAAATTATTTTTATTTATAATTATATTAGCTCCGGCCACATCCCCATGATCAAAAAAAAGATCAGCCTTCTTATATTTTTTGGTTTTATAAAAATTTTGCAAAAAAGAAAAGTTGTCGTCAATCCAACAAATTAAATTTGAAAAATCAATTTGATTATTAGTTAAAACTTTTTTATTTTTTTGTATAAATTTTATTCTCTCTTTTTTTAGCAAAGACAATCTATCAATCGGATTTTCTAAAATATTTAAACTCAATTTATTTTTCTTCTGCAAATTATTAAATTTGTTGAAGTTTAGTTTCTTTAAACCTATAATTTTTTCAATAAAATTGGATAACTGATTTTGATTTAAATCACGAATAGAAACTTCCTTTCCGGATATATAGGTTGATAATAAAAATGAATTTTTTTTATCAAAAAAAACAGCTTTTTCAGAAAAATTAAAACCTCCATCTTCAACAAATTTTAAAACAAGGTAGGCCTTTTCCAATCTATTTTTGGAATTTGATTTTTTAAGTGGCAAACGAAGTACATATTTATAATTATTATCAACAATCAAAAAAGACTGATAATTGTTACCACTTGAAAGCTCGGAAATTACAGGATTTTTTATAATTCCTCTTTGGATTAAGATTTTTAAGGCCTTAGAGTAAGTCATAGAAGCTAACAAATTATTCCACCACCCAAAACCTGAGAACCATTATAGAAAACAGCGCTTTGGCCAAAAGTTATTGCTCTTTGTTTTCTTAAAAATTTTACTTTTAAAAGTTTTTTCTTGGTTAATGGCTCAACTACACAGGAAACAGCCTTATGTCTATAGCGAATAACTACCTTTGTTTTTAGGGGAAATTTTAAATTTTTTTTATTTGTCCAGTAAAAATTTTTAACCAGCATTTCTTTGCCATATAAAATTGGGTCATCAAAGTTTTTAACGACATATAAATATTTCTTTTGATAATCAAATGAAGCCGCATAATAAGGACCAGTTCCACCAATATCAATTCCCCTCCTCTGACCAATAGTATAAAGTGGTAAACCTTGGTGTTCGCCAATAATTTTATTTTCTGGCCAAAGAATAATTTTCCCCGGCTTTAATTTTAGATATTTTTTTAGAAAATCATTATGTCTTTTTCCGGAAATAAAGCAAATTTCCTGACTTTCGTTTTTAGAGGCAACAGGCAAACCAGACTTGGAAGCAATTTGTCTTACTTTTGGTTTTTTTAAGTTTCCTAAAGGAAATAATAAATTTTTTAATTGTTTTTGTTCCAAAGTATAAAGGAAATAAGACTGATCTTTGTTTTTATCAACCCCTTTAAACAAATAAAAACCATCGGGACATTTCTTAATTTTAACATAATGGCCAGTGGCTAAATAATTAAAACCCAGAGATTTGGCATATTCCAAGAGCCCTCCAATTTTTATTTTTTTATTACAAACAACACAGGGATTGGGAGTGTTCCCTATCTGATATTCATTCAAAAAATTATCAACCACTTCTTTTTTAAATTTACTAGAAAAATTAAAAGTATAAAAAGGTATTCCTAGCGAAAGGCAAACTTTTTTAGCATCAAGCTGAGCCTCAAGAGAACAACATTTATTTTCTGAATTTTGTTCTCCTGGTTCCTTCCAAAAGTTTAAAAAAATACCGCTGACATCATAACCATCGTCAATTAAAAGTTTAGCTGCCACAGCCGAGTCAACACCACCAGAAATAGCAACTAAAACCTTTTCTTTTATTTTATCTTTTGTTTTGTTATTTGTCTTATTTTTTTTTATCATAAACTTTTTCAAATATTTTTTGATACTCAGTAGCAGTTTTTTCCCAAGAAAAAAAAGAAATCCTCTTTTTTGATTTTTCTTTTAGTCTAATTCTTAATAGATCATCAGACAACACCATTTTCATAGCTTCAAATAAGTTTTCTGGTTTGTCTGGATTAACAAACAAGGCCGAATCTGACAAAACCTCAGGCAAGCTAGAAGTATTACTAGAAATAACTGGAACAGAAAAATACATGGCTTCAAGTGGCGGAAAACCAAATCCTTCATAAAAAGAAGGGTAAACAAAAACTTGAGCGTTGGAATAAAATAACGGCTTTTCATTTTCCGAAATATAACCAATAAATCTAATATCATCTTTATATTTAGATCTTTGCCACTCTTTTTTTATCGCAGCTGTTTTCCATCCCCAAGAACCAACTAAAATCAATAGAAGGTCAAAACCAGCCCCCCTTAACAAATTATATGCTTTTATCAGGCCAACAATATTCTTTCTGGGCTCAATTGTGCCTAAGTATAAGACATAAGGCTTGTTAATATTATATTTCAAAGAAAGAGTATCAACAGAAAAATTATTATCTACAGAAAAATTTAATGGAAGCCCAGGATAAACGACTTCTATTTTTTCATTTTCAACACCCAAAAGTTCAATCAAATCATTCTTGGTGTTGTTAGAAACTGCTATTATTTTATCAAAATCATTAATTTTCTTTTTGATATTAACAGCTTTGTGCCAAAAATTCTTTCTATCACTAAAAAACTCGGGATAACGAATAAAGGATAGATCGTGAATTGTAATTACTTTTTTAACATTACTAGAAATAGAGGCAAAATTTATATGAGGCAAGTAAACCAAATCAGACCCGCCAAGAATTTTATCAATTTTTGGCCAAGAAAAATTTTTTTGTAGTAAATAATTAAATAATTTGTTTGGATAAAAAGTTTGTACAGTATTTTCCTTGCATAATTCTATATTTTTTTTTCGAAAAGAATTACAAAAAAAACGATAAGTGTTTAACTTATCCTTTTTCAACAAACTATCAAGCAGGTTAAAAGTGAACATGGAAACCCCACTGTAATAGTTATCCATTAAAACTCTGATATCTACCCCTATTTTCATTTTTATTTAAGATTATTGATATTATCTATAAATCTCTTAATATTATCTCTAAAATTATCCAAAGAAAACTTCTTGGCATGATTTCTTATAAATTGACTATTCCATCTATTTTTATCTTTTTTATTTTCAGTATAAAATTTTTGTACACAATTTTTAAGAGATTCAACGGTTTGATGCTCAAAAAACATTCCAGTTTCACCATCAATAATGGTTTCTATGGCCCCGCCCTTCTTGTAGGCTATAACTGGCCTACCAGAAGCCATTGCCTCTACCTTAGATATGCCAAAATCTTCTTCTTGAGGATGAATAAAGGCTAAACACTTACTAAATAATTCGGCTTTGAGCTCATCATTAATTCTTCCTAAAAATTCAATATTTTTACAATTTTTAGCTATTTTCTTTAATCTCTTTAAATCAACGCCGTCTCCAAAAACTTTAAGTTTATATTCTGGCCCAAGTTGCTTGAAGCATTCTACGGCCAAATCCACCCTTTTATAAGGCGCTAAACGACATCCAATTAAAAAATAGTCACCGACATCCTTACTTATAAAAAACTTATCAACTTCCACTGGAGGATATATCAATTCCGAGTCCCTTTTATAGTATTTTTTTATTCTTTCCTGAACTGTCTTAGAATTAGCTATAAAATAATCGACACGATCAGCCGCTAGTCTGTCCCAAATCCTTATTTTGCTTAAAATCATTGAGGCAATTTTTTTAAGAAATTTATTATATGGCAATTCATTAATATATTGATGGGTATCACTCCATAAATATCTGGTTGGTGTGTGACAATAACAGATATGCTTGGTGTGTGGTGTTGTAATAACTCCTTTAGCAAAAGAGCTAGTGTCGGATATAACCAAATCATATTCTCTTAAATCAAAAAACTCTACTGCTATGGGCATAAAAGGCAAATACCATTGATAAAAGCGAACGCCTCCTGGCATTCTTTGAATAATTGAAGCATCCACTCTTCTATTTGGATATCTGTTCTCTACATTTTTTTTATCATAAAGAAGAGTATAGATGGGCGCTTCTTTAAACATTTCAGAAAAAACTTCTAACACTTTTTCAGCTCCTCCGTCTTGTGCTAAATGATCATGAATTAAAGCTACTTTCATATATTTAAATTAAAATTTCTTTGTCTTAAGGCTTCGTAAACAACAATGCCAGCACTAACCGAAACATTAAGAGAATCAACATTAGCTATCATTGGAATTCTAATATTTTCCACCTTTCTTTTTTGCCAATCATCACTTATACCAAAAGATTCTGTTCCAAAAACTATAGCCGAGGGCTTGGTAAAATCGACATCAAAATGACTTTTTTTACCTTTTAAGGTTGTAATAAAAACATTTAAATTATTTTTTTCTAACCAAGAAAAAGTTTCATTAACTGATGACAAAACTAGCGGCATAGAAAAAATAAATCCAGTACTAGAACGAATAACATTAGGGCTGTAAATATCTGTTTTTTGATCATTTAAAATTAGCAAATCAACACCAGCAACATAAGCAGTTCTGATTATGGCTCCCAAGTTTCCAGGTTTTTCAACCGATTCTAAAACTAAAATTAATGGATTTTTTTTGAGAACAACGTCTTCTAATTTTAAAAACTTTGATTTTAAAATAGCCAAACAACCATCAGGGTTTTTCTTGTAGGAAATTTTTTCAAAAACTTTAGCTGAAACATTATAATTTCTTTTAGATTTCTGAGATATTTCTAAAATAGCTTCTTCTTTTTTAATAAATTCTGGGCAATAGAAAAACTCCTCTATTTCCCAAGAAAGACGAATGGCTTCTTCAATTTCTCTTTGCCCATCAACAATGATAATACCAGCCTTTTGTCTGTCGCGACTATCTTTTATGAGCTTAGCGATGTCTTTTATTTTTTGATTGGCCGGACTGGTTATTTCTAGTGAATCATTTTGGTTCATAAAACAAAATAATATTTTTTAATTCGCGTTAAATTTATTCTGCTTTTCTGTTTTTAATAACTGCTAGTGGCGTTCTAAACAAAATGGATAAGTCCAAAAGCAATGACCAGTTCTCTATATAATAGATATCTAATTTAACTTCTTCCTCAAAAAGCAAGTCACTACGTCCAGAAACTTGAGCTAAACCGGTTATTCCTGGCTTAACAGTTAGTGTTTTCTTGTGGTGTTGTTCATATTTAGCAACCTCTTCTGGTAAATGTGGTCTAGGCCCGACAATGCTCATCCTGCCAATTAAAACTAAAAACAATTCTGGCAGTTCATCAATACTCCATCTTCTTATAAACCTACCGACACGAGTGACGCGAGGATCATCGGCAATTTTAATCATTGGTCCGTCTTTTCTTAAATTTTTATCTATTAATTCATTATAGCGCATACTATCCATTCCCGGTAGCATTGATCTAAACTTAAAATATTTAAACAATTGACCCCCTTGTCCAACCCTAAAAACAGGAGAACCATCATCTCTTTTGGAAAAGAAAATTGGACCGTGAGAATCTAGTTTGATCATTAACATTGTTAAAAGAATAATCGGAGAAAATATTATTATTAAAATAAGCGAAATAATAATATCAAACAATCTCTTAACTATTCTCCCCCAACCATCAAGAGTTGTTTTCTTAACCTCAACAACCGGAACCCCAGCCATTTCTGAAACCTCTGTTCTTAAAACCTTAACCTCCAAAAGATCAGCTACATACCTGAAAATAACATGATGTTCATTAGCAAAATCATACAATCTCAAAGTTTCGACCTTACTAAGATTAGGGTCACTTTGAATTATTTCATCAATTCTCTCTTTTTTAGATTCATTTTCTTTATTAAATTCTTTAATAAACTCGGCCAATTCTTTAGAGGTATCTAGAGAAAAATCCCGAACCCTTTTAATCACCTTAAACCCAGAATATTTATTGCTAAAAAAATCTTTAATCAAATTATCGCCAGTTTTGCTGGAACCAACTAAAATAATATTTTTTACACCAATACCATAAGCGTAAAGAATTTTCTGTAACCAATGAATTATTGTTCTGCCAACAGAAACATAAACAATAGCCAAAATCCAAGCACTCAAAACTATAAATCTAGAATCAAATAATTCTCTTTGAAAAAATATTAAAAGCATCACTAAAACAAAACCGGCCGAACAAGCTAAAAATGTTCTATAAATTTCTTGACTTAATCGGCCTCTGTTTTGAGAATACATGGCTGAAAAAGCAAAGATAATAATCCATAAAAAAGCTATAAATAAAACAATCTCAAAATAGCTAATAAATGGCAAATTAAAAATAACCGGGCGAATTTCGGTTGTAAATTTAGAAAATCTGATAAAATAAGCCGACACACCGGCCAGAACTAACAAAACAAAATCTAGAGGAACTAAAATAAAAGAAAAAAACAATTCAGATTTTTTCATAGTTTAAATTTGATTTAATTTAATTAAGTTTAAGAATAAGCCGGATTCTGTCGAGGATGATTATTTATCTAGATTTATTGTTGCCAATAAATTCTGGCGAGTTACTTTTTACGTATAAATACGCTTTACTCTTGCTCCTTGATAGGGTTTACCATGGCACTTCCGTCACCGGAAGGCAAATGTTGTGGCTAAAACCTCAACAAACTTTTCACCTTTCACCGTCGAAACGGCTAGTATTGTCTCTGTGGCACTTTCCCTCGCCTTAAGGCGGGTGGGTGTTACCCACTATCATCACGAATTTCTTTGAAATTCTAGGAGTCCGGACTTTCCTCTTTTTTTATTAAAAATAACAAAAAAAGCAATCATCTACTTTAACTTAATCATATAAATAATACCAAAAGAAAGGTCAAAAGTCAATTTAAAAAAAGAACGCCCAATCGAGCGTTCTGTAAAAAAACATAAAATTAATCACGACATAAACGATATTCTTTCAGCGCCATAGCTTGAATTTGTTCAAAGCTAAGTCTGCTGTTTTCTGGATTAAGCATTATTATAGATTCTAACATGCTTAGCTCCATGTCAAAAAAATCTTCCTCTAAGCTTTCTCGGGACAAACCAAGTCTATAGGCCTCATAATCCAAATGGTCTTGATAGTCAAGCCAAGGATCACTATCTGAATACCTAAAATCAAGAAAACCTTCGGAAAACAAGCAATTGTTAAAAAGACTGCACCCTTCGCAAAAAGCGCAATCAACCTCTGAAAGATCGTTGACAATTTGCTTTTTAATGTCTCTGGCCTTAATTGGCCGGCTGAATGGCTGAAGATTGTTCATGTCATCTATTTTTTTATTGTTAATTTACGAAACTATATCTGTTGCTGATTATATCATATTTAATGAATTTTGTCAATAGAAATTTAGTGCTGTCGCCAAAAATCTAGTTAAATAAAGGTTTTTTATCTAAATACATCTTTTCAATATCATAATTATCTAAAATTCCCCACCATAGACTTAGCTCATCCAAATAGGAGTGATTACCCTGAGAAGAAATTATAATTTTATCAATATATTCATAATTCAACCAATTTTTGTTAATTTTTTTCTTTAGAAAACCGTCAATATATAAATTTAATTCAAAACGATAATAATCATAAACCAAAACTAGGTGATGCCAATTACCATCATTCAATCCAAGATTATTTATATTTTCATCAATTTGGCAAACTAAATCATTGAAGTAATAGAAAAAATCATTATTTAATTTAATACCAAATAATTTTTTTTCTTCAGATATAATTTTTAAATCAAAAGGGCTTAAAATATTATTTAGCATATTTCTTTTTAACCAAAGAGATAAAGATAAATCTTGTTTCTCCTTAAAACCGACGACAGAGTTATTAATTGAAAAATCAGAACTAGACCCTATGTTTAAATAAAAATTATTATCTTCTTGTATTACAAAATTTTTATCAACTGTTAGTTTAGAATTTGTATTTTCTTTATTTAAATCACTAAAAATAATTTTATCATCTTCAATCTCTTGAAAAGGATTGTCATTAAAATTGAAATAAGAAAAATTTTCTGCTTGTTTGAATTTTTTATTTTGACAATCAAAAGAATTAAACGGTAAATTTTTTTTATAAAAATTTAATAATTCTGATTGCTTCAGGGGTTTTTTAAATATAACAATTTCATCAAAAATTGTTTCATTGCCAGTTGCCACCAAAGACAAACTATCAACTTCGGTTATAAAGCTTGAACCAATATTCTTTCTTAAGACTTCTACCCCATCACTATATAACGACCAATAATCTGAAGATTTATTAATCACTAAGGCGAATTGATGCCAATCACTTCCAACTGGCCACTCAAGATCTTCCAGTCTTTGAGAAACGTTGGGCAAACCTTTAAACTCGGAATATGATCCGTAAAGTTGAATCTGAAAATAAGAATCATTGCTGGAATTTAAAAACCTAATAACTGGTCGAGAATTGGGGTGCAGTAATTTATATTTAAACAATAAAGTAAAATTATTGGAATCAAAAAGCTCGCTGATTTTAGTGTTTATATTACTTTGACCTTGTCGGTGGCTAATTGAACAATAATTATTTTCTTTAACCCAAGAAACATTTAAACCTTCTATATTGTTTTTACCGGCAAAATCATAAGCTAAATCACCCTGACATTCATTAAAATGCCATAGATTTATGATATTATCAGCAACTAAGGCCTCATCTAAACAATAATTATAAGAATAAATATTGCTTTGATTACTATTTTCCTCTCCATTATTGTTTTGATCCTGACCATTGTTTTGATCTAAGTTGCAATAATCTCCTTGAAGAATATTTAAGTCCAAAAGAACAAAATCAAAAAAATTATTTTTTGAGTTAAAACCATTTCCTAAAGAAAAGTGTTCACAATCTTCGGCCATTAAAATTGCGCTTGAATCAGCTTGAGCTTTTCTAATTAAAATATGGTTATCTAAAATTTCTGGAGCAGGCAAAACTTTATAATAAGTTGCACTACCAAAACCAACTTTATCAATAATGTCTTCATCATTATCAGAAGAAACGACTCCCGTTGATAAATAAATAGTATAGCCATTCCCATTGAAGGTGAACTCATTGCGAATGCTTATAGATTGAGCCTTGCCCAAAATTTCGGGTGAAGAGTTAGCTCTAGTTATTAAGTATTTACCTCCGGCTGGAACAATTAATCCACCAGGATAATAAGCATCTGATAAGTTGCCAAATCGCAACATTAAAGATGGCACGGTTCCGGTTTTAGTTTTGTACAAACGATATCCTTTGTTTTCCAAATTAATATCAATTTCGTTAGGATTATAAAGCTCTATATAATCATTTTTATCAGTAGCATAAATTCTGCTAATTAAAATTGGCAGATAGTTTTCCGCTTGTTGATTATTTTGATTTTCGGATTGTTGTTCGTTATCTATTTCATCACTACTTGTATCGTTTTCCTTATTATCACTAACATCATTATTTATTTCATTGCTTATTTGGTTATTATTTTGACTATTTATACTTAAATCAATTAAGACAAAGTCAAATAAATTATTTCCACTATCGTAGGAATTATCTGAACTAAAATCAGAACCCCCTTCTTTCATACTAGATGGGGTCGACGTACTTTGAGCTTTACGTACTAATAAATTATTATCTAAAATTTCAACCGCCGGGAATCTTTCAAAATATTTTGCCGAACCAAAACCAACTTTATCAATAATGTCTTCATCTTCGTTCCCAGAAACAACTCCGCCAGATAAATAAATAGTATATCCGTTGCCAGTAAAAGAAAACTCACTTCTGTTTGCTATGGCATTGGCTTTTTTCTTTATTTCATCAGAGGCAGAACTTCTGGCTATTAGATATTTTCCTTTAGCTGGAATTATTACTCCTTTCGGATAAATGCCATCACTTAGATTGCCAATTCTAATTATAATCGAAGGAGTGGCTGATGTTTTTGTTTTATAAAGCCTGACACCAGACTCTTCCAAGTCTATAGAAACATCATTAGGATTATATATCTCTATATAGTCGTCGCTTAATGTACTATAGATTTTACTAATTGATAAATTTTTCTTTAGAACATCAAAATTCTCAACATTATCAGTCTTGGCACTACTTGCAAAAACCTCTGATTCATCAAATTCCGAAACATTGTTATCGGGCAAAGAATTAGAAAATGAATTAGAATTTTTTTCTGTTTGATCATGAGAGGCAAAAATTTCATTATTAGACTTAAGAACATCACTTAAAGCATTAAAACTAGCCGAGGAATCATCAACGCTTATTAAACTTTTAACTTTACCGGATAAGACAGAATCTTCTTCTTTGTTGTTTAACTGTTTGTTAACCTCAATTTCCTTCGAATTATCAATAAATTCATCGTTCTTTTTTAAAGATGATTCGGTTTCTAAATTAATATAGTCCTGCTCACTATTACTTTCCTCATTTAATAAGACATATTCATTCTTATTTTTTCTAAAAACGGAAGCGACTTTGTCAAAAATCTTACTTATAGAAGATAAAGGATTGTTTATGAAGCTCCATTTAAAAATCATAGCAACTTCTGGGACTTTGCCTCTAATTTCTTTATCGGAAAAATCACTACTAAGATCAATGTCAACCTCAACATCTTCTAAATTATCTTGCCAAAATTGAGTTAAAGGAAAGAAAAAATATCTTTCACCATCATATTCATAGCCGGAATTAAAACCAATTAACTCTGGAAAAGGAATAATGGTTTTCTTGTTAGCTGAAATTTTAGAGAATTCATAATCCTTAGACAAGCAGTCTTTATTGTCTTTATTCTCTATACTATAATTATCAAAACCATCTGGCGTTATATTAATGCCATAAAAACGAGGATCATATTCTAAAAAAGAAAGATTGTAAGGATTGGAAATATTAGCGCTCTCATATATTTTTTCAGTTAAACCAACACAAGTCCATTCCCCGTCAGAAGGTCCTTTTTGTTTTTTAAAATCAAAATCATAAGATAAATTTTGCTCAGCCAATGTTTTGGCTGTTTGCACTATTTTTAATCTTTGAATTTCGCTAATATTTTTTGGGATTTTAGCCCCAACCAACTCCTCACCATTTTTAGTATTAATAAAACGATTAGCCGGCACCTTAATCAAGCCATTGGGCATAGCTTCAACAATATAATCCACACCGTTTTCCTTACCAACATAAATGGCTACATGTCCGGTATAAATATTTTTAATTATTCCATTTTTAGTCTCTATTAATTGACTTGTGTTATAACCATATAAATTACCCCCACCAGAAGTTCTATAAAGCAAAGTGCCAACAGGCATGGCCTTAACTGAGTGAACAAAGAAAAAACCAAAAAACAAAACGCTAATAAATAGCGCTTGTCGGTTTTTATTTAAAAACCTAAAAATCATAACTCCAAAAAAATTAATTTATATTTAAATCATAGCTTTTAAAGGCTAATCCTAGTTTAAAGAATTGTAGTAATTTCCCCACTCTAACTTATCAATTTCTGGATAAACATATTCTTTTTCCGAATAAGAATTTAAAATATTAGCTATCAAAAATTTACTAAACTTATCACACTCTTCCTGCAAATACAATTTTTCCAAAAGTTTCAAAGAATCTTCCCCAGCATCCCCCAAAACAAAGTCCGATAAAGAGAATACGACCAGACTACGTAAATCATAACTGTTAAAATTTAAAAATGTTTCTTGCAAAAAATTAAAATATTTTAAATAAGAATTATCTTTAAGCAAAATTTTTTCTTTGTTATTGTTTATTTTTAAAATAATATTTTTAATTAAAGATCGATCGTTTGCTTGGCTTAAAAAATTTAAAACAAAATCCAAATCAACAGCATCTAACAAAAATAGAAAAGACAATGATTCTTCGGCTTCTGACAAACTTAAATCAGCATTCAACAATTTATTTTTTATTTCTTCTAAATAATCAAGATAATCCAATCTATCTTTAAAGTTTAAAATCAGTCTCTGCTTGATTTGATGGGAACCAGATTGATTTTTAATAAATTCTTGTGCTTTATTTAAAAAATAATCCGAGTTACTAACATCATTTTTTAAAATTATATCCAATACTTTCAATCTCCATCTCAAATTATCTTCTTCATTAAAAATGACGGAAAATAAACGATTCAAAGCCCCTTTGTTAGTTAAAGATTCAACTATGGCTTTTTCATAACCTAATTGCTCAAAATAACAAAAATCTCGACAATTTGGATTGTTATAAATAGAAACAGCCAAGCGATTGATCGCTAGATGAGCTTTTATTGGTTGTGGCCAAAATATCCACCAGGAACCATAAAAACTAAAAAACAAAAAAATAAAAACCAACAATAGCAAAGATAAAATAAAAAGCATTATTTTTCGCCTATTATTTATTTTATTCTTTATTTTCTCCAAAAGAATTGATATTTTTTTTAATACATTTTTCATATTTTAAAAGTTAATAAAAATCTTGGGCGCGATTATTAAGGTTCTTTTATTTCTAAAAAAGAAAAATCAATTTTAGTAATAAAAAATAAATAATCGCGCCAAATCGTTTTCTTTTATTATTTAAACAATAAAAAAATATTACTTTAAAAACGAACAAGATTGTACTGGCCTAAAAATAACAAAAGAGTCGTAAAAACTCTTTAAAATAAAAATAAAAAATAACTAAACAAAATGTTTAGTTATTTTAGATTCAATCTATATTTGAAATTAAAAAGTTATTTTGTATTTTTTAAATCTTCCTTAATCATTTCAACTATCTCTGGAAACTCAGAAACTTTAAAATGTCCATTTTTACCATTTAAAATAATAATATTGGCTTTCTTTAATTTTTTCCTATATTTTTCGGCATGAGACACCGGTACAACTTCATCGTCTTGAGAAAAAAGAAGATTTACATTCCTTGAACAATTGTCCAATCTTGATAAATTGACTGGCAATTTAAAACCACCAACCAAATCCTCGCCTGGCAGAGAATTATCATAAGGCGGACAAACTAAATAAAGTGATAAAATTCTTTTAGGAAATTTATTTTCTGATAAATATTTAGCCAAAAATATTCCGCCCAGAGAGCCACCTATTAAAATTATATTATTTTTAAGATAAGGAAAATGTCTTTCAAAATGAATTTTCCAGTCCTCGTATTTGGCATTGTCAGCCAATGGCATACGAGGCTTAATAATATCAAATTTATTTCCCAAACTATTTTTTAAAAATTCTCCATGCCATTTATTTTTTTCTTCAATAGAAATCTCACGGTTTTTTAAAAAATTTAAATAATCTTTTTTATTTTTAAAAGTTTCACCACCGTGGATATATAGTATTTGTAATTTATTTTTCATAATCTTTATATATTATATATTTAAACTATAAAATCGTCCCCAAAAAACAATCAATTTTATCAACCAATAAATGCCAAATACAACCAAGAGCAAAAGCTCGCCATTTCCAAGATGGAACAAAAAACATTAAAGAATAAACCGCCATAGCCCAAATACTGTGTAAAAAATGAAATCCAATACTACAGCGATTGGGATCGAAAATTGGACTAGCCAAAAGATGGTCTAAATCTATTAAAATAGATGAAACCATCACCAATCCTGATATTTTCCATTTTTCTCTAAAAAACAAATATGCGAATAAAAATGGGAGTAAAAAATGAAAAGAATAATGTATCGTATATCTTATAATTTCGTAATTATCCATAATAAAATTAAACTCACTCAACAAATAATTAAGAAATAATAATCTTTTTTATTTCTTCCAAATCATCTTTAAGATCTTTTTTACCAATAAAATCAAGCTTCATGCCATCATTTTTATAACGAGGAACAACATGAAAATGAAGATGAAAAACTTCTTGTCCCGCTTCTTTTCCTGAATTATTAGCAATATTTATAGCATCAGCTCCCAATTTTTCTTTAGCTAGTTTAGCAATTTTTTTAGAAATTTTAATGATATGAGATAAGATTTCGTCAGGACAATCTAAAACATTTTCAAAATGCTCCTTAGGTATAACCAATAAATGGCCTCTTGAAGCTGGGTTAATATTTAAAAAAACTTTAACCACCTCATCTTCATAAATACCCGTACTAGGAATTTCTCCTTTAATTATTTTACAAAAAACACAATCATTCATATCAAAAAATTAATAATTAAAATTTAAATTTGACTCAATTATATTTTTCACTCTCTCACAATCACTGTTTTCGCAAGAAGAAACTAGCAACAACCAATTATTATTAAACATTTTAGGATAAACATCTGAATTATTGCCACAAAAACCAAAATCATTCTGAAAATCTTCTAAATTGGAATATTTCATTTTGTTTGGCATTACTATAACTTTATAACCAGAAGACTCCTCTTCGTTATAGGTAAAATTATAAACTATTTTATTTGAACCTTCAAACTTGCTAATTAAATTTTCAAAATAAACAGAATTATAAACTTGTTTACAAGATGATTTTACGGACTTAAAATAATCCAAATCATAATCAAAAATCTCGTTAACTTTTGATATATTAATTGGCTCACCATCAGTGGTATAAAAAAGTGGACCAGAGGCTGAATTTTCATCTCTCATTTCTTTTAATTGATTTACGCCGGCTATTCCCTTATGAAGGTCCGGAACTATAGAAGCTCTTTCTTTTTCCTCTCTATTTTTATTCTCCCAAAAATAAAAAAAACCGATAACTAAAAATATGGATAATAAAATTAAAACTTTTTTCATAGTTTTATGCTCATCAATAAATTCATTGATTAATTTATTTATTTTTTTCTAAGCTTTTTCCTCTGGCTCTAAATTAAATAATTGTTTATAGTAACTGGTAAATAAATTACTTTTTTCTTCTAGACCACTATCGCCTCCAATTGACCTCCATTGATCAACGGTAGTATATTTTTCATCAATTCTAAATTTTTCTTTAGGAAGCAATCTATTAACATTATTATCTGTGGATAAAAGAACGGAAGATGCCAGACCTATATGACGTGAAGGACAGCCACCAACAACCCTAGAAACATCGGACTCATTAACATAAAAAGAATAAACCATTTTATCTGCTGATAATTTTTCTAATAAATAAGCAAATCCCTTCTTAAAATCTATATTGTTTAAATCACTACCACCAGAAGGAAAAATTAAAAAAACACCACCGGCATTAATATGATCTACCACCTCCTTTAAAACTAACAATAATTCTTTTGTATTTTTACTAGCTGGTACAAAAAAATTGGAACCAACCATTTTCTGCAAATCGGAAACATATTCTTCGCGAATCATAATTTTAATATCACTTCTATTAATAACTCTCATAACTGCCGGGATGTCTATATATCCAGGATGATTTGATATTATAACTCCTGCCTCGTTATTTAATTTTTCTCTAAAGTCATGTTTTTCTTGAGAATTTTCCAATGTATAATCCGGTTTAATATTCAACATATCAAAATACCTATCGAGTCTTTTATGTACAGCGCTTATTCCTTCGGTTGAAATTTCTGATTCTAAATTACCAAAAATTTTTTCTTTTGATTTTTCATGAACCGCCCTTTTAATTGTTTCAAAATTTTTCATATTTTTATAATTAAATTTCACCTTCGATTTCCCTGTCCAATCTCGCCAGAAAATCTTGATAATATTTTAGTCTTTCTTTTCCAAAAAAGCATAATTAATACCGTAAGCCAAATATAAGCACGTCGCAAAAAATTAATCACAAAAATTGGGCTTTAGTATCTCATCTGGAAAATTGTATTCAATTCTCATTTTTTCACAATCAATGCTTCCATTTCCGTCATATACAACCTCCCACATATTTCCAAATTTTACAGCTAAAAATAAGCCTCCGGCTGAAGACTTTGGACCAAATTTAACGCCTCCGGACACATGATTTTCGGTTTGTTTCGTAATACTAATAATCACCCCATCAACTGGTTTATTATATTTGTTTGCCAAAAAATATTGAATTTCTTCTTCAACACTAACATAACATTTTTCTTCCCATATCCTTAAACACTCGTTTTTTGGCTCACACCAAGAATACCCAGCCGATCCGATACAACCATGCTCATCTTTATCTCCACCGACAATTTGACCAATATCTTCGATAAAAGATTCTTCACCATGTCGACATTGACGCGGATAACTTTCCATAACCGGATTTCCAGCTGCCACACATTCTTCAAAATTGCTTACATTAATTTGATTATTTATTTGTCTGTTTTCTTTTTTCTTGGGCATAGCAAGAAAAAAAACAACCAGCAAGGCAATAATCAACAACAAAATTACTACTAAATAATTTTTTGTTGTTAGTTTTTTGTTCATAGTTTTTAAAACTAATTATTTTTTAATAACACTTTTAATATTTAAAAATTTTTTTGTTTTTTTAATTTCCTCTTCAAAAAATTTTCCACCTTTCCAATAAACTTTATAGGCTTTTGCTTTTCTATTACTTGCTATTATTCTATACTTACCATCCTCAATTTGAATAGCACAATCATTCTCTATAGCAATAGAAACGAGTGAACTATTTTTCATCATTCTTTTTAAATCTTTCTTTCTGTGAGGCTCTACATCATAATGAGGACAATGAAGAGCGTTTATAAATCCAAGACCAGAAACTTTAATTAATTTTTTACTAGCGCTAGTAAATTTTCTGGAATCAGAATTTCCATATTTAAACCAACAAATAGATCCAGCTGACAAACCACAAAAAACTATATTTTTTTCCAAAGCTTTTTGCATTATCTTATCTACACCCAACCTTCTCCAAATAGTCATCATTTTCAAAGTATTGCCACCGCCAACGTATATAATGTCGGAATTTAAAATTTTTTTCTCTATTTCTTTTTTGCCCAAAATTTCTCTAGTTAAATACAAAACGTCAACCTTACAATTCAATTTTTCAAAATAGTTTTTAATTATTAAATAATACCCCTCCGAATCAGAACTAGCAGTTGGAATAAATAAAAATTTTGGTTTTTTCTTGCCAGAAAAATTAATAATTTCCTTGTCTATTTTAAGAGTAGATTTAAGTCTAACATCACCACCCCCAATAGCTACAATTTTTGCCATATTTTGAAACAATAAATATTGACTATATTATACCTCATTTTTAATATAATAAAAATATCAATAAAATTGCCTTTATTTTTATTCTTGCTATAATAAAAACAATGGAAATTATCAAATACAACCCCAAAAATCACTCCGAAATAGTCAAAAAAGCTACTAAAATTCTAAAAAGTGGTGGTATTTTTGTTTTTCCAACTGAAACTTGCTACGGTTTAGGAGCTGACGCCACCAATAAAAAAGCTATTGAAAAACTATATAAATACAAAAGAAGGCGCGAGGGAAAACCACTGTCTGTCGCCGTATCCGATTCCAAAATGGCACAAAAATATGTTGAGATTAATGAAATTGCCCAAAATCTATACGACAATTACCTTCCTGGACCAATAACTGTGGTTTCCAAAAGTTTAGGAAAAGTAGTCAAAGAAGTTGAGTCAGAATACGGAACCCTAGGAATCAGAATTCCTGATCACAAACTAGTTTTAGATATTATCAAAGAATTTGGCAAACCTTTTACTGCCACCTCAGCTAATCCGTCATATTTGCCAAAACCATATAGTATAAAAAACTTGCTAAAAACTGCTCCCCAGAAAAACCAAGATTTGATTGATTTAATCATTGACGCCGGAGAGCTAGAACAAAGAGAGACTTCAACTGTAGTTGATACCACCATGAATAATCTTAATATCATGCGTCAAGGTCAAATTGATTTTTCCAAACAAATATCTCATAAGAAGGCCGTACTTAAAGCTCAAACCACTAGTGCCCAAGAAATGCTTAATTTTGGTTCTATGAATATGCTAAAATATATTGATGAACCATTAGATAAACCATTGGTATTTTTCCTAATGGGCGAGCTTGGTGTTGGCAAAACTCAATTCTCCAAAGGATTAGCTAAAAAATTACAAATTAAAGAATTGGTTAAATCACCCAGCTTTACTATTTTAAATGAATACGACTACAAACTAGGAGAAAGAAAAGGAAAATTTGTCCACATTGACACTTGGCGCCTAGAAAACATCAAAGATCTAGAAAGCATTGGAATAGATAATTATCTAAAAACAAATAATATTATTTCTATTGAATGGGCTGATAAATTTTTTAATGATCTGAAAGAAAAAATAAAAGAATCTGGCGGCAAAATTATAAATATCTCTTTCAAATATTTAGACGAGGATTCACGAGAAATTGAAACTTATGAGTAAACCAAAAAATAAAAAAGAAATAATTATTTTAGCAGTTGATACTAGCTGTGATGATACTTCAGTCGCTGTTTTAAAAAACAGGATAGTTTTATCTAGTGTAGTTTCCTCTCAAGTAGAGCTTCACCAAAAATGGGGCGGGGTTGTGCCTGATATTGCCAGAAGGGCTCATAAAGAAAATATAGAAAAAGTATATTTAGAGGCCCTAAAAAGAGCTAAAATAGCGGAAAAGGAAATTGATTTTTTTGCAGTTACTTATGGTCCAGGATTGGCTATTGCCCTAGAAGTCGGAGTTGATTTTATAAAAAATTTAGCAATTTTAAACAAAAAACCACTCATTCCAATAAACCACATGGAAGGGCATTTGCTCTCTTCCCTGCTTTTAAACAAAAACAATCAAGGAAAAATTAAAATAAATCAAGAAGACAAATTATTTCCAGCCCTAGGACTTTTAATTTCAGGAAATCACAGCGAAATTGTTTATGTTAAAAAAATAGGAGATTATAAAATACTAGGTGAAACATTGGACGATGCTGCTGGTGAAGCTTTTGACAAAGTGGCTAGAATGTTAAACTTAGGGTATCCCGGTGGACCAATTGTAAGCAGTCTAGCTGATAAAGCTAAAAGTGATTGGAATAACCCTCAAAAAGCTTGGAAAGAAAAAGGTGGTAAAAAACCAATATCAGAACTTGCTGGAACTTTTGGTCTGCCGATTCCAATGATGCGCTCTGGTGATTTTAACTTTAGTTTTTCTGGACTTAAAACTGCTTGTTTATATAAAACTCAAGAATTACGTCAAAAATACAAAAAAGATACCGATTGGTCGTATAACTTTGCTCGAGAATTTATTAATGCCATCTCCAGATCATTATCACATAAACTAATCAAAGCTATAGAAAAATATCTAGAGGTAAAATCAGTTTTTGTCGGTGGTGGAGTTAGTAATAATAAATATATAACCAGAGAAATTGGAAATATTGTCAGGAAATTGAAAAAAAATTATTTTGTACCAGATAAAAAATTTCGCAGTGATAACGCCGCTATGATCGGAATTGCTGCCTATTATAATATTTTGAATAAAAAAAATCAGCTAAAAGCTGATAAAATATTAGAATTAGACCGAAAGCCGATGTTAAGATTATAAAAAATTATTTTTTAAATTTATTTCGAATTTTTAGAAGATTATCACTCGATAATCTTCTATTTAAATCTTTTTGCATTTCTCCCAAATTCTTAATTGATTTTTCCCAATCACTTCCTTCCAATTTATGAGGGATTAAATGATAATGGGCATGAGGAACTAAACGTCCAAAAGAGGCTGAATCCACAAACTCATAACCTAAGGATCTGAAATGATTAGCCACCTCAACCGCAAATTCATAAAACTTGCCGACATTATCAATATCCCAAATAAATCTAAAATGTTTTTTAGGAATTATAATTGTGTGCCCTTCAGAGAATTGAGCAATATCTAAAAAGGCTAAAAAATCATCATTTTCATGAATTTTGTAGCAAGGAATTTCTCCTTTTACTATTTTGCAAAAAATACAATCATCCATATTTTAATTTTGAAAATTAGCTTAATTTAAATCAAAAACCTTTTCTTGTCCACTCTGCATGTCTTTGATTTTATAGATTTTTTTATCAAATTCCTCTTCTCCCAAAATTACAATTTTACCCAAACCTTTTTTGTTGGCATATTCCAGAGCCTTACCTATTTTTAATAAATTTAATCCTTGTTCAACTTTTTTATTTTCCGATCTTAATTTCTTGGCTAAAATAAAATTTTCATCAGCTAGTTTTTCACTGAGCAGGGGTAAATAATAATTATCCTGATAAATATTAACCTGGGGCAAAATATTCCAAGATTCTAAAAATATTTTAAAAGTTTCGTCTCCAGGAGCAAAACCAATAGCTGGAAAACTAACAGACCCGAAAAGTTCAGCCAAACCATTATATCTTCCACCACCAAACATCGCCCGGTTATTGTCCTTATGATTGTCAAAAATTTCAAAAATTAAACCATCATAATAATCAAAACCCCTGATAAGCGAAGGAGAAAATAATAAATATTCTTGATAACCCAAATCTGATAAATTCTTCATTATTTTTTTTATTTCTTCTATACTCCCTCTATTTTTTAATTCCGTTATCTTATCAACAAGATCATCTATAGATTCAGCATTTAAAAAATCATCGATTCTTTTAACATTATTTTCTGATAAACCAATCTCTTTCATGGATTTAACAAAATCTCCTTTGGACAATTTAGCATACTTATCCATTAGTCTGGTTAAAGCTATTTTCTTATTTTCTGGCAAATTCAATAAAGCAAATAAATCATCGATCAATTTTCGACTATTTATTTTTAAAACAAAAGATTTTTTCGGTGGATTAAAAGCCAGCATTAAATCTAAAGATAATTGTAAAATCTCTAAATCAGATAGAAAATTATTTTCTCCAAAAACATCGCAATTTAGTTGCCAAAACTCTCTATTTCTACCTCTTTGTGGCTTTTCATTGCGCACAAAATTGGCTATAGAAAATAATTTAAGTGGCTTAGGGCTGGATTGATAGATTTTAGAAACCATTCTGGAAACGCTAGGTGTCATTTCTGGACGAATAGCCAAATCTCTGCCAGCTTGATCAGTAAAAACCATCAATTCTTTTATTCCAATATCTTCTCCGGATTTAGCTCGATAAATATCAGCATTTTCTAAAATTGGAGTAAGATACTCAGAAAAACCGTAAGACAAACAAACCTCTCTCCATTTAGAAAAAATATAATTTCTAACAAAAAACTCACCTGGTAACCAATCTTTTGTTCCTTTAACTTCTTGATTTGATAATATTTTAGACATATTTTTAAATCACCATTTTAGCTTGTAACTTGTTTTTAGCTAGTATTTGGGCTTCGAGTAAACTATCAAAAGTCCCAGCATCAACCCAGGCGCCATTAACCATGGCCACATCTAACTCCCCTTTTTCTAAATAAATTTTATTAACATCGGTGATTTCTAACTCTCCTCTAGGTGATGGTTTTAAATTTTTAGCTATATCGACTACTTTGTTATCATAAACATACAAACCAGTAACACAATAATTTGATTTCGGATTCTGCGGTTTTTCTTCAATCGATATTGCTTTTTTATTTTCGTCAAATTCAACAACTCCAAATCTTTCTGGGTCAGGAACTTCTTTGGCAAAAACCTTAGCTCCGCTTTTAAAATTTTTAATATCTTCACTAAAATCATCTTCAAAAATATTATCACCCAAAATCATACAAACACTGTCTTCATCAATAAAATTTTGACCTATTAAAAAAGCTTGGGCCAAACCCTCCGGTTTATCCTGAATTTCATAGGTAAATTTTACTCCAAAATCCTTGCCACTACCAAGAAGATTTAAATAATGACCAGCTTGTTCTGGCGCTACAATAATTAAAATATCTTTAATTCCAGCTTTAATTAAAGTATTTAGTGGATAATAAATCATTGGACGATTATAAACTGGTAATAATTGCTTAGAAGTAACTTTGGTACAAGGTCGAAGTCGAGTAGCGCTTCCACCAGATAAAACTATTCCTTTCATAAAATAAATGTATTTTAAATTTAATAATTATAAATTGTTTAAATATTCTTTTAAAGCCTCCCTCCAATCTCTTAATGCTGGCAACTTGGAATTGGCTAGAACAGAATATTTCGGCCTTTTTGCTGGCCGAGGAAAACTTTCAGCTGAAACTGGATTAATTTTAATTTTGATATTTTTTATTTTAAACAATTCCCTGGCAGCATCATACCAAATAGCTGGTCCGCTATTTCTAACATGGTAAATACCAAAATCATTTTTATTTTTTAAAATATTAATTGTTTGTAGAGCTAAATCAGGTGTATAGGTAAAACAACTTAACTCTTCATTAACAACGTTAATTTCGCTTCTATCTTTGGACAATTTAAGCATTAAATCAAAGAAACTATCTTTGGAGTCATTTGATTTGCCTTTGGGGCCAAATAATTTTGAAGTTCTAATTATATAATATTTTAATTTTTTATCTCCTAATTTTAGCAATTCTTCTTCCCCCCACAACTTTGTTAGACCATATTTATTTACTGGGCAAGGATCATCATTTTCCCTAAAACCACCATTTTCTTTAAATTTCAAGAGGCAATCATCATTACAACCATCTTCATGGCAAACATCACCACCAAAAACATAATCCGTAGAATAATGAACCAAAATAGAATTGTTTTTAATAGCTGCTTTACCTAAAAACTTTAAGGCATCAGAATTTATTTTTTTAGCTATTTTAAATTCATCTTCAAATTCTTCACATTTATCAACAGCATTGTAGGCTGCCGTATTGATTATTACATCTGGTTTAATTTTTGATATTTTTAACATTATGTCATCGGAATCAAGCAAATCTAAATCATCTCTGCTAAAAGATATAATTTGAGCAGAATCTAAAAAATCAGAGTTTTTCACAAATTGCGTGCCTAAATTTCCATCAGCTCCTAAAATTAAAATCTTATTCATATTAATATTATTAACTAGGATCTGTTGTTTATTATTTTTTCCCACCAATCAGTATTGTTTTTATACCAATCAATCGTGTTTTTTAAACCATCTTCAAAGTTGATTTGTGGTTCCCAGTCGATATTTTTTTGAGCTTTAGAAAAATCAATTGCATAACGGAAATCATGACCCAATCTATCTTCAACAAATTCAATCATCTCCTCACCAAAACCAAGATTACTCAAAATTATTTTGGTAATATCAATATTTTTCATTTCATTACCACCACCCAAACAATATGTTTCTCCAATGTTTCCTTTTTTTACTATCATTTCAATTCCCCTGTTATGATCATCAACATGAATCCAATCTCTAATATTATTACCGCTTCCATAAACAGGAACTTTTTTTCCGCGAAGAAGATTGGTTATAAAAAGAGGGATTAGTTTTTCTGGAAATTGATATGGGCCATAATTATTAGAACAATTAGAAATGGTCACTGGTAAATTATAAGTATGATAATAAGCCCTAACTAAATGATCAGCTGCAGCCTTAGAAGCACTATAAGGGGATCTGGGATCATAAGGTGTATTTTCATTAAATCTTGGATCAGATAAAGATAAAGAACCAAAAACTTCATCAGTTGATATCTGGTGAAATCTGATATTTCCGTTTTTTCGAGCAGCCTCTAAAAGAACTCTAGTTCCGTCAATATTTGTTTTTACAAAATCAGCGCTACTCAATATTGACCTATCCACGTGACTTTCAGCTGCAAAATTAATTATCAAATCAACACCAACAGTTAAATCATTAACTAAATCGGTATTACAAATATCACCTTGAACAAATTTATAATTAGGATTGATGATCACATCTGATAAACTGTCTAAATTACCAGCATAAGTTAACTTATCTAGATTAATAATGTGGTCATTTTCGTTGTTTTTGAGCCAATATCTAATAAAGTTTGAGCCTATAAAACCAGCTCCGCCAGTAACTAAAATTTTTGACATAAATGATAAAAATAATACTAAAAAACAGATAAACAATCTATAAACATTATATAATATTTCTTTTATTTTTAAAAGCTTATATTTATTGCCTATTTATTGCTGCAAAAAACCAAAAATCGGCTTAGCCGATTTAAAAACAAAATAATTTACTAATTTATTAGAAAAATCTAGACATCATTTCTCTTCTAATCTCATTTGAGACACCTCTTTCAGCGCAAAAAGAGGAAAATTCTTTTTTTAAATGATTAAAATATTCAAATTTAGCCAAACTACTGGAATCAAAAGCATCTAAAATTTGGCCGAATCTTTTCGAGAAACGATTAATGGCTAAATTAAAATTTTCATAAGTAAAAGGTTTTTGTAAAAAACCAAGCTTAATAATACCATCAAATTCATTAAAAGATGATAAATTATTTATTTCTGCCGGAAAAGATAGTTTGCCCCGACCAGAATTCAAAAAACTACGATTTAAATTAAACTTAAAATTGCTACAATCATGAAGGTCGGCACCAAAGTTTTTTAAATCCAATAAAGATTCTTCAAATTTTTTAACTATACTTTTGTATTTTTCTCTATCACTTTCACCAAAATCTCTAGCAACTAAATCAACTTTGCTTTTAAAGGAATTAAATAATTCTAAAAATTCATTATGATAATCATAGTCACCAATTTTATCACCTTCTCTTTTTAATTTAATTAAAGAGGATTCAAGGAGTTGCTTGGTTTGAATTATTTTCTCTTTTAATTTTTCTCTGGCTCTTTTTTTCTTATCATTAAAGAAAAATCCTGGCTCAGAAAAATCTGCAGACTCTTTCTCTAAAAAAACAATTGCATCTTCTAATTCTTTAATTGATAATAGTTTTTCGTCTTCAATCATTCTGTTAATTTCTTTGATAGCAATTTTGTGTTTTTCTGATTCAAAATGAACTTCACCTTTTTTGAAATCAATATCGTTCATAATAATCCTATCTTTTCTTATGGTAATTTTATCGCCTTGACCAACATCAACACTTTTTTCTGAAAAAAATTTATTCAAAACAACTTTATTGTTATCTTTCACAAGCCCCTCAAATCCTTTTTTTAGTTCCGTAGTATAATCAATAACCCTAACTTCTGGACTATTTTTTAACAAACAAGAAGAAGCCTCGGTCAAAAAGGACAACTTAATGCTATCTTCAAAGTTCTTAGCTATCTTTTCTTTGTTGATTTTTAGATTTCGGGAGCGATTGCCTTTTAAATCATCGCCCACAATAAGCGATATATTTATTTTATCTTCCAATAAATTGTCACTCTCTAATAAATGTAAAAACTCGTCTTTTAAAACTTTAAACGTCTCATCAATTCCATTTTCTTGAGCCAAAGAAAAAACATCAGAATTGATAAAAATTTCTTCCGGATTTCTTTTATGTTGCCCTGGTTTAATATTTTCTAAATCCCTTCTAATACCTAAAACAATTTTTTTTCTCTGTTCTAAAAATTTAGGATCACCTTCATCAAAAAACTCCAAAAGATCATCTTCTTCTTTTGTTTCTGTTTTATTAATATTTTTTTCTAAAGATTTTTTTGGTTTATTCTCTCTTCTATAATAATCAAGTTCGTTGATTTGTCCTAAATTCATATTAATTAATTTATTTTATAAGGAGAATTAGAATCTTCCTCCCAACGAATTTCGTCAACCTCTTCTTTTTTACCTTCACCTCTATAAAGTTTATCTGGTAGATTTATACTATAAGCTTCTTTTTCTCCAATGCATTTATACCCATGTACAACTCCAGGTGGAACAATAACCATTGTTGGATTGTTTTCACCAACTTCAATTTTTAAATGCTCGCCATTAGTTTCGCTTTCAGCTCTTCTGTCCCAAAGATAAAGTTCAAAATTACCAGGGCCAACAAAAACAAAACAATCACTTTGAAAAACATGCTCATGTGGTCCACGAATAATTCCGGGCTTAGTAACACTAATATAGGCCATTTGTGGTTTATATTCAGTTTCATCTAATCTGTAAACCTCACTTAACCAACCACGATGATCCTCATATTTGTTTAATTTCTTGATAATAAGATCTTTAATCATATCATTTTTATTATTTAAAATATATCTATATTATAACAAATAGAATTAAAATTTCAATTTTAAAGGCACCAGCCCTTCTTGCTTTATTTTTAAGCTTATGATAATATAATCTCAGCCAATCAGATGGCTTGTTTTATGTGTTTATAATTTTAAAGGAAAATCGTCAAAATTAGCGAAAAACCTTGATAATAATATGAAAAAAAGTATTCATCCTAAATATAATAAGGAGGTAAAAGTAAGTTGCGCTTGTGGTAACTCGTTTATTACTGGATCAACTGAAAATGAAATAAAAACAGAGCTTTGTTCAGCTTGCCATCCTTTTTATACTGGAAAACAAAAATTAGTTGATACAGCTAATAGAGTTGGTAAATTCCAAGCTAAATTAGGAAAAAAAGATGATAATCGTCTAGGAAAAACAGCCAAAAGAGCTGCTAAGGCCAAAAAGCAATCAGAGAAAAGTAAATAAGCAAATTTAGATAAAAAAGATAAAAGCTCTAATTAAGGAGCTTTTATTTTATCAATATGAAAGATTTTAGCGATATAAAAACTAAATTTAAAGAGTTGGAGGAAAAATTAATTAACCCTGAGATAATTTCAGATACAGCCCAATTGACCAAAATCTCCAAAGAACATGCGAACTTAAAAAAATCGCATGATTTGATTTTGAAACTAGAAAAGTTAGAGGAAAATATTAAAGGCAATAAGGAAGTAATTGATTCCGAAAACGATCCGGAACTAAAAAAGATGGCCAGTGAAGAATTGCAACAACTAGAAACAGAAAAAAGCGAATTAGAAGAAAAATTAAATGAAGAATTGTTTCCCGCCGATCCTAATGATAAAAAAAATGTTATCGTCGAAGTTAGAGCTGGTGCTGGCGGAGATGAAGGAGCTTTATTTACAGCCGAACTTTTCAGGATGTATCTTAAATTTGCCGAAAAAATGGGATGGAAAAGCGAATTGCTAAGTTCTAGCCCTATTGGAATCGGTGGATATAAAGAAATTATTTTTTCAGTAAACGGAGCTGGTGCTTATGGTAATTTAAAATTCGAAGCCGGAACTCATCGCGTTCAAAGAGTTCCAGAAACAGAAAAACAAGGAAGAGTGCACACCTCAACTTCAACTGTTATAGTCCTGCCTGAAGCTGAAGAAATTGATATAAAAATTGACCCCAATGACTTAAGAATAGACACCTTTTGTTCTTCTGGTCCAGGTGGTCAAAGCGTTAATACTACTTACTCTGCTATCAGAATAACCCACATTCCTAGTGGTATGGTTGTTAGTTGCCAAGATGAAAAATCACAACATCAAAACAAAGAAAAGGCTATGCAAATTTTACGCTCCAGATTACTAGCCAAAGCCGAAGAAGAAAAAGCTCTCAAAGAATCGGCCGAGAGAAAAACTCAAATTGGCAAAGGAGATAGAAGTGACAAGATCAGAACTTACAACTTCCCTCAAAGCAGAGTCACCGATCATCGAGTAAATATTTCCTGGCATAATATTGATGAAATTATGGACGGAGAAATAGAGGAAATAATTAAAGAATTGAAAAAATTTCAGAAACAGCAACTTTAAAAAAAATGACCATCAAAGAAAAAACAATAGAAATCCAGAAAAAATTACTTAGAAACGGAATAGAAAAACACAACCTAGAAAGCGAAATGATAATGAGCTTAGCCTTAAATAAGGATAGGCTTTTTTTGATTACTAACAGTTATAAAAAAATAAAAGAAAAAGAAAATAAAAAAATTAACAGAATAGTTAGTCAGAGATTAGAATTATACCCTCTAGCTTATATAAGTGGTAAAAGGAATTTTTATGATTTAGAATTTAATGTAAACAAAAATACTTTAATTCCCCGCCCCGAAAGCGAATTAATAATAGAAGAAATTGTAAAAAAGGAAAGGCAAAGTAAAAACAACAAAACATTTATTGATATTGGGACCGGAAGTGGTTGCTTAATAATTAGTTTAGCTAAAATTTTATCAAAAAATAAAAAAAATCATTTCTACGGATTAGACATCTGTTCTAAAGCTTTAAAGGTTGCTCAGAAAAATGCTCAAAAACATAACTTGAACAAAAAAATATTTTTTTATAAAAGTAATTTGTTGGAAAAAAATATAAAAATAAATAATAGAAATAATTTTTTAGACAACAAACATTTAATAATAATTGCTAATCTTCCCTACTTAACCAAAGAAGAAATAAGTAATTCCCCTACTATTAAATTTGAACCGAAAAAAGCTTTATATGGCGGATTAGACGGTCTAGATTTTTATCGAAAAATGCTAGAACAAATCAAAAAATTAAAAGAAAACAATAAAATAAAAGCCGAAATTTATATGGAAATCAGTCCTTGGCAAAAGAATATTTTAATCAAAGACATTAAACAGATCTTAAAGAAAGTAACGATAAAAATAACAACAATTAAAGATTTGAACAAAAAAAATAGAATTATAGTTTTAGAAATTTAAAACTGACAAATAAAAAAAGAGACGACTAGTCTCTTTTGTTTTTTTGATAAAAAACTAGGAACCACAAGACATCCCCTTGCAAGAAGAATGAATTGGTTCACTTAAACAAATATTAACATCTGCAACATTAGGTATTGGTTTTTCTGGAAAAACCAATAAGTCAATTACTTTGCTCAAAAGTTTGGGTTCGGTTATTTTCTGCTCGGCATACTTATTGACAATTTTCCCCACCACCTTCAAACTCTCAGAATTGATACTTTTGAATTTCTTAATAATATAGGACTCCAGATCAATTAACTCATTTTCCTTCTCGGGGCTAGAGTAATTATAAAGAATTTCAAATATCTTTATTTTGTCGCGGTCTTCAAAGGGTCCATCCAAAATTAAAGATAAAGTCATTGGAATTTTAACTACAGCATTTTTATATTTACCATCAATGGTAGTTTTAAATACTAATTCTTTTTCAAAATACGAACGATCATTACTAAAGGCACGAACAATAAAAACCTTTCCTTTATTCCAAATTGGCTCGTTTAAAATAGTTGGTTTATTTTGCTTGTCAACAAAGATCAAGAACCAAGGATTGCGATAATTATCGTTATAATAATTCGGCCTTGTTATATATTTATGTATTATTAGGTAATTTAACAAAATCAAAAACAAAACAAAACCAAAAGAAATAAAAAAATTACACCAATTAAGAATAGAAAGAGTTTTGGGACTGAGACCGCTAATAAAACCATTGTTAAAATCAATTAACATCAAAACGAACATAAGAATAAACCAAATCGACAGAAATGGAATCAATAAAAGACCAGTTGGATGCTTAGCCATAAATAAAAAGTAGGACTGAAACGGTTTTTTCATGATTTCTAAGTTTTAAAAGTGATTATTAAATTTCAAAGGACATCGCGAAATTATATAATAAAGAAAGACAAAAGTCAATTAATATTTCACTTCTGTATTTTCGTCAATAAAATGTATCCAAGTTTGACCAACATTAAGAATTACCTCTTTTCCATTATTTTCTCCGTTATCATAAAAATACCTCGTTCTATTATCATCTTTATCTTTCTCCCAATAAGCCTCCTTGCAAATTCCATCCAAACAAACAATGGCCTTGCCGCCACTAACAAGATCAATTTTTAACCTTAAAGCCGAATCTAAAACCTCTGTTTCTACAAATTGAAAAATTAAATTTTCGGCCTTAATCTGATTACCACCGTCATCAACTTGTTTTTTACCAGCCAAACTTCTTAAATAAACATTTTGATTAATATCATAAGACCAATCAACTTCATATTGTTTTTGACCATTGCTAATCTTTATATCCAAGCTAGCAAAAAATAAATCTAAATCTTTAATTATTTCTTTATCCTTAAATTTCCATTGTTTAAAATTTGATTTATCATAATTTCTTTCTAGCAAATATTCTTTAAGGCGATCCAAATTTAATAAAACATTATGTGGGGCTAAATAATTACTATTTCTTCTAAAATAATATTCATTATAAAATTCATTTAAACTTAACAATTTTTCTTTAGAAATTTTAGCCAATGCCTCCGGACTGCCTCCGCAATGAATTAACATTGCTCCATATTCCTGAGCAATATCCAAAAAATAAGGACGAGCACTGCGAATTGGACCAATATCCAAATCATTTTTGTCGTCAACAACAAAAAAAGCCAAATAACGATTAATACCACCTTCGGCTGGAATATCATAAACCAATTCGGCTGACGATAAACTAAAGGCTGGGCGAGCATCTGGATGATTATCAATAACACTTGCAATTAAAAAAGAATTGGTTTTATTATTATCTTCAATCAATTTGCCATCAATTAAACGACGCTGACAATTTTCACAAGCCATGTCTTGATTATTTTCGACCACATTTTCATAAATTTTATTTTCATTGACAACTTGCTTCTCCCTAAAAACAAAAACAAAAGACAAAAACAAAGCTAAAACAACAAGAATTCCAATTAAAATATAAAAAAGTCTGGATGACTTTTGTTTTGATTTTTCTTTGATTTTTAAATTGTTTTCTTCAATTTTTCTTTTAATAAATTTTATCATAATTCATAATTACTTAAAGTGATTTAATTTCTCTCAATGTTTCTTCGGCGCATTTTCTCCAGGAAAAATTTTTTGAACGGGCGAAACCATTGCTTACCATTTTTTTAGTCATCTCTTCATCTTTAATAACCAGTTCCATTTTAGAGCATAAATCATTTTCATCTCTGGGGTTGAAAAATAAGGGAGAATCACCACCAACCTCTCTCAAAACATCAATATCGGAAGCAATAACGGGAACACCACAAGCCATGGCTTGTAAGATTGGGATTCCAAAACCCTCATAAAGTGAAGGAAAAACAAAGGCTTTGGCTCCACTAAAAATATAGGGCATATCTTTTTCATCAATCCAGCCCAACATTACAATATCATTAAATAAATCATATTCCGAAATCATATATTTAATTTCATCGTAACCGAAACCAATATTACCCACTAAAATTAATTTTTCCTCTGAATTTTTGTTTTTTTCTTTATAAAGACTAAAAGCCTTAATTAATAAAGAAATATTTTTTTTCTTTTCTATACGGCCGACATATAAAAAATAGGGGTTATTTAGTCCATAAGAGAATAAAACATTCTTAATCTCTTCCTGATTATCAATTTTTTTATACAAAGAATCAATAAATCCATTATAAACAACGGAAATTTTGTCTTCTTTTATTTTGTAGTGAGATAAAATTTCTTTTTTAGTGAAATTAGAAACTGAAATTATTTTTTTTACCCTCTTTAAAGCAAATTTAGTCGACCAATTAAGATAATCTGATGATTTTAATCTACATTTTCCTCTGGTAAAAATACTAATTAAAATCCTAACAATTTTTTTGATTAAGCCAGAATTAAAATCAACTACGTCCTTATTATAAAGACATTCATCTCTAACAAAAGCAATGTCATGAATAGTAGTAATGCTTTTTCTAGGGAAAAATAATGGCATAACATGGGCTGGCACAAACAAAACATCTGGACGAGAAATTATCATTTCTAAACTAAGCCTGCCCAGTGTCCAAAAAAATTTAAAAGGCCATTTCAAAACCTTAACTTTAACATGTTTATTTTTTTCTAAATTCAAGTCTTTTAAAAAGTTTTCTGAGAATGGTTTATCAGTGTATAAAATATATTTATTTTCCTTGTCAATTTCAATCAAATTGTTAATCAAATAATAAGAATACCACTCAGTACCGGTCTTAAAATCTCTATTAGCTCTTGAGGCATCTATTCCTATTTTCATATTTTTTTATAAAAACAACAAACCTCGCTCGCGCGAGGATGTAAAAAATCTATTTAGTTGCTAGAATGCTTCTCTTGTAAGAATCCAAATTATCTAGAGCAATTCCAGTTCCTTTGGCTACGCATAGCATCGGATCATCAGCTACATAAGCTGAAACTCCCAAGGCTCTGGAAAAAAGTTGGTCAATATTTCTGAGCAAAGAAGTTCCTCCAGTTAAAACAATTCCTTTATCAATTATATCAGCCACCAACTCTGGTGGAGTTTGTTGTAATATTTTTTTAGCAGTATTCAAAATTGTTTCCATTTCTCCTGAAATAGCAGCGGTTACATCATTGCTATTGACTTCCATTGTTCTAGGTAGTCCGCTAACGCCATCGCGACCATTAATTTCCATGATCAACTTACTATCGTCGTCTAGAAACAAAGCTGAACCAACTTTCATTTTCATTTCTTCGGCCGTTCTCTCTCCTATAACCAAATTATATTTTTTTCTAATATATTCTAAGATTGCCAAGTCTAATTTATTTCCGCCAACTCTAACTGAAGTTGAAGAAACAACACCACCTAGAGATATAACTGCCATTTCCGATGTTCCACCACCGATATCAACCACCATGTGACCAGTGGCCGAACTAATAGGAATATTAGCTCCAATAGCAGCTGCTACTGGCTCTTTGATAATATAAGCGGCCTTAGCTCCAGCGGCAATGGTTGCCTCAATTACTGCTCTTCTTTCAGTGGAAGATATTCCAGCTGGAACAGCAACCATAACTTCTGGACGAAATATTCTAACCTTTCCCAATGTTTTATTAATAAAGTAGCGAATCATTGCTTCGGTTGTTCGATAGTCAGCTATAACTCCGTCTTTTAAAGGTTTTAAAGCAACAATAGTGTCGGGTGTTCTGCCCAACATATCCTTAGCATCATTTCCAACAGCCAATATTTTATTGTCGTCGATAGAAACAGCCACCACGCTAGGTTCATTAATAACTACGCCTCTTTTTGGTAAATAAACCAAGGTATAAGTAGTTCCTAAATCAATTCCGATTCTTTTGGCTAACATAAGATTATAAGCTTTAAATATAGGTATATATTAACCCTGTTTGAGTTTTTAGTCAATAGAATTTAACAATTTTACTCCTTCCTCAAAGCCTCAACTGGATTAAGTTTGCCGGCTTTTCTGGCTGGAAAAATACCAAAAATAACACCAAAAAATATAGCAAAAAGTATTGAAACTACAAAAGATTTAAGAGGTACAACAAATTTCCATTCCAAGCCTAGATAATTAGCCACCAAACAAACTAAAAAAGAAAAAGCGATGCCCAAAATCATACCACCAACTGCACCAATAAGTGTTATTAAAACCGATTCTACCAAAAATTGAGTCATTATATCTTTAAATCTAGCACCGACCGCTTTTCGAAGACCAATTTCAGGAGTTCTTTCAGAAACAATAACGTACATGACGTTTAATATGCCAACACCGCCAACCACCAAAGAAACAGCCACTATCAGTAATAAAAGTATGGTTATGCCATTAGTTATTGTTTTGGTCATGTCCATCATTTCGTTCATGGTAGTAACTTTGAAATCATCTCTGTCAGGATTAGATATTCCATGATTTTCTCTCAAAACATCTCTCATTATATCAGCTGTTTCTTCAGCCAATTCCTGGTCTTTAATTTGATGAACCATGTACATATAATAATCAATGCCCATTATTTTTTTCTGTAAAGTTTTAACCGGTAAAACTACCATGGTATCGAAATCCATTCCAAAAGTAGCTCCCCTTTCTTTAAGCACTCCTATTACTTCGTACCTGCTCCTTTTAATAGTTACCATTTTACCCACTGGATCTTCATCTTTAAAAATATCTTCAGCTACTTTACTTCCCAAAACAACAACCTGAGATAAAGAATTGTCATTTTCATCGCTAAAAAAATAACCCTTATCAACTTCAGTTTTATCAATGTCTATATAACTAGAACTAACACCAAACAAAAAAACTTTTTTAGTTTCATTAAGATAGGAAATGGTTTCTTGACCCAAAATAGCTCCGTAGCCATCAGCAACATTTGAAATCTTTTTTATATCTTCCAAATCTTCTTCCTTCATTGTAGTAACTTGAGTTCCACCAACAATAGCTTCAGCACTTTCTCGTTCAGCCTCCATTCCCTTTTTATCGTTAGGAACTCTAACTTCGGTTTGAATAATGTTTGTTCCAAAAGCTTCAATTTGACCAATAATTAAACTTCTAATTCCTTCTCCAGTGGAAAAAACAATCATAATACTGGCAATACCAATTAGCATTCCCAAAACAGTCAGGCCAGTCCTCATTTTGTTTTTGGCCATTAACTTTAACGATAATTTTACACTTTCTACTATTTTCATAAATAATATTTCACAATAATTTATTCGTAACTTAAAGCTTCTACCGGTTCTAGTTTACTAGCCTTTTTGGCTGGATATAAGCCAAAAATAAGTCCAACTAAAGCTGAAACTGACACAGCCAAGAAAATAGAAAACAAGCTTACTTTAAAAACCCAATCATAATTTAAATAAGTAACAACCACAAAAATTAACCAAGAAAAAATAATTCCTAAAACTATTCCGATAATTCCTCCAATCAATGTTAAAAAGATAGATTCCAATAAAAATTGCATTACAATATTTTTATTAGAAGCGCCAATTGCTTTTCTAAGGCCAATTTCCCTGGTTCTTTCATTAACACTAATAAGCATAATGTTCATAATACCAATACCACCAACAATAAGAGAAATACCGGCCATCATAGCTAAAAAATAACGCAAAGCATCAGTAATTGTTCTAACCAAGTCTATTAATTCCGAAGCGGTTCTAACCGTAAAATCATCACTTTCACCCGTTTGATCTTTTATATTATGGCTATCTCTAAGAAGGACTTCTATTTCAGAAACAGCTTTTTCGATTTCAACTGATTCATCAACTTTGATAGCAATATTATTAAAATAATTTATACCCAATATATTTTTTTGCATCGTTTTAACCGGTAAAAAAATATTATTATCAACATTTTGAAAAAAAACCTGACCTCTTTTATCTAAGATTCCGATTACTTCAAAAATATTATTTTTAATTTTTATCTTTTGTCCAATAGCATTATTTTCACCAAACAATTCATCTTTAGCAGAGTAACCAAGAACAGCTACTTTGGCCAAATTATTGTTTTCTTCTTCCGTAAAAAAACGACCATCAATCAATTCGGTATCACTCATATCAAAATAAGATTTATTAACACCATCAACGCTAGCACTATAAGAATTACCATTCCAGGAAGTTGTAACTGAACCACTAACTTCAGCCGTTAAATGAGAGATGCCAATAGTCTCTCTGTTGGATTCTAACATTTTCAAATCTCTATCATCCAAAGAAGTAACGACTATTCCCAAAACTGATGTTGGCGGACCATTATCATCCGATTTTCCTGGCGTAATTGAAATCAAATTAGTTCCGATTCCCTCTATCTGACCCAAAACTAAACTTTGAGCACCAGCTCCAACAGCAATAATAACAATAACCGAGGCCACACCAATAATAATGCCCAACATAGTTAAAAAACTACGGGCTTTATTGCTTAGTAAGGATCGAAGAGAGGTTTTAAATATTTGTTTGATTGACAGAAAAACCATAAAAATAAATTCCTTAAAAAAGGAATTAAATTATAAATACAGAAAAAAACTATTTAACTAAAATTCCGTTTTCAATAAAACGACGATTAGCTACTGGCTCATCGCTAATTATAATTCCGTCTTTGATTTTTATAATTCTTTTAGCATGTTCAGCCGTGGCTGTTTCATGGGTTACCAAAATTATGGTGTTTCCAGCATCATTTAATTTTTGCAAAATCTCCATAACTTGAGCGCCAGATTTTGAATCTAGGTTACCAGTTGGTTCGTCAGCAAAAATAACCGATGGACTATTGACCAAAGCTCTAGCGATAGCCACTCTTTGTTTTTCTCCTCCCGATATTTGATTAGTATAATAATTCAATCTATGCCCCAAACCAACACTTTCTAAAACTTTAGATGCTCTTTCTTTCATATTTCTTTTGTTATCAGAGTAGGTTAAAGGTAAAATCACATTTTCTAAAACAGTAGTTTTGGGCAACAAATTAAAAGCCTGAAAAACAAAACCAATTTTATCATTACGAAAGCTGGCTAATTGATCATCATTTAAAGAAGAAACATCGCGACCCTCAAGTTTGTAAACGCCAGAAGTGGAACGATCAAGCAAACCAAGAATGTGCATTAAAGTCGACTTGCCAGAACCAGATGGGCCCATTATTGAAACAAATTCACCAAAATCAATATTAAAGGAAATGCCATGCAAAACTTTAGTAACTAAATCACCACTAGAATACTGCTTTTTAAGATTTTCAATTTCGATTAACATATTATTTTCCATTTTTAACTGAAGTAACTATTTTGTCTCCTTCTTTTAATTCATCTGAAGATATCTCAACCATAGCTTGATCACCACTCATGCCAATTTCAATAGCGACTTCTTTAATCTTTTTACCACCGTTTAAAACTCTAACTATGCTAGAACCATCCTCTTTATTTATTATAGATCTAAAAGGAACAGCAAAAACATTTTCTTTTTTATTACTAATAATAGTAACATTGGCTGTCATTCCTGGCTTAATTTTATAATTATCATCATTAACATTATTATCTGAAAAAATTATTTTGGTTTTATAATAAATAACATCAGATATAGAAGTAGATGCTGGTTCAATAAAATAAACACTTCCGTAAACTTTATAATCATTTCCAAAAGCATCAAAAGTTATTTCAGCCTGATTATCAATTTTTACTTTAGATATATCTGATTCAGAAATAAATAATTCAATCTCAAAATCATTTTCTGTTAAAAGCACTAAAAATGGTTTGGAAGCATTTACTTGTTCTCCAGCTTCATAATTAATTTTTACCACCTTACCCTTTATTGGAGCTTTTAATAAATTTTCTTCGATTTGTTTATCAATTGATCCTAAAGTCGAATTGGCTTGATCAACCTGAGCTTGAACTAGTTTTAAATCTTCACTTCTGGCTAGAGATTTTAATTTGCTTAATTGTAGTTTATAAACGTCATAAGATTTGGCCGAAGAATCGAGTTTTGATTTTGCTAGTAAAATTTGCTGTTCACTATTAACTTTTAGCAGGGACAAACTATTTTCAGCTGAAGTAATGGCATCAGAAAGTGCCACTTCTGATTTTAAAACAGCGTCTTGAGCGCTGGCCATACTTGTTTCATAACTTAAAATAGCTGTGCTCAAAGAAGAAATTGATCCCAAATTAGAGCTAATAGCTGAATTAACATAAGTTATATGAGAACTAACTGAGGTTTTAAAACTATCCAGCGATGTTTGGGGAAAATCAGCCGAAATAATTGTATTTTCTAAAGCGTTAAAACAATTACTCAAACTTTTGAAAACCTGCCCCAAAAATAAAGCTAAATCATCAGAAGTTTTACTAGCAATATCCTTATTTTTATTAGCTTTTAAAAATAATATTTCCTGTTCTAAAGTGCTAATTTTTGAAACTGCAGAAGTATATTCTTTTTCAGTTTCGTCTTTATAATAAGAATTTTTAACACTAAAAACATTTTCAATATTTTCATCATCAACTATTCTTTTAACGGCATCTAAGGCAGAACGACCAACCGACAAATTGTAGTCCAAAGAATTAATTAGAGAATTATAAGCATTATCTATATTTTGTTGACCAGTTCTTTGAGTATTACTTAGATTTGTTTTCGCTGACTCAACTGCTTGTTTAATTGATAAAGGAACAACGCTATTTGGAGCTTTTAAATCAGACAAAGTTTTTTCGGCTTGAAGAATATTTTCAGCTACAATTTTTTTGGTTTGCTCCAAATCCTTCTCAGCTGATTCATAAGCATTCTTAGCTTGAGAAACCTGAGCTTCTAAAATTTTTATTTCATCATAAGAAGCTCCTTTAACTAACTTTTCTTTATTAGCTTCAGCAATTTTCAAAGCAGCCAAAACCTCTTCTTTTTTTATTAATAAAGAAGAATAGTCTAGTTCGGCCAAAACTTGTCCCTCCTCAACTTGATCACCAACTGAGATTTTAATATTATTCAATCGACCAGATTGAAGAAAGTTCAAATCTATTTCTTTGTTGGCCTTAACAGCTCCAACCTCGCTAACTGTTTGGGTTAAATCTGTTTTTTTAAGCTCGGTTGTTATATATTCAATTTTATCTTTTTTAGAAAAAGACAAAATAATAACAATCACAACAATCACGACACCCAAAATTATAAATATCTTTTTTTTACTAATTTTCATATATTTTTTATTTTTTAAAAAAATTAATCCATCACTAGCAAATCCTCGGCCTCTTCCTCTTCCTTTTCATCGTCAGAAGACAAAGATTCTCTCTCCATAATTCTCATAACTTTAGAAGAAAAAGTATAAACATCAAACTCACCTTTCATAAAATAATAATTAGCGCCCAAGCCAACGCTTCTTGATCGACCATCAGCCTCGCTTAAGTCAGTAAATATAAAAATTTCGGCATCACTAATTGAAGAATCTGATTTTATTCTTTTAATTAAATCTTGCCCATCAATTTCTGGCAAAACCATGTCCAAAATAACCGAATCCGGTTTAAATTTTCTAATTTTGGAGATTAACTCTTCAGTATCTTCTCGAGAATCACTAATCTCCACCTCAAAATCGTTAGATGTAAAAATATCTCTCAACCCATAAAGTATGTTTAAATCATCTTCAATAACAAATATTTTGTTTAAATCTCTCATATTTTTTAATTTAAATTAATTTTTATTTAATAAATCCTTAATATTAATAAGACCGTTTTGGGCTCCATAAACAGAAACTAAGGAAGATGCATTTTTATTAGCTATCTCCAAAGATTTTTTGTAATCTCCACTAAACAAAACTAATCCGGCTGAAAAAGTAGAATTAAAAGCATCGCCAACACCAGTGGTATCTAAACGTTTTTTCCTGGTTTTAACCAACTGATGATAAAAATTATCGCCATCAAAAAAATAAGCCCCTTTTAAACCATTAGTTATTAAAACTTTTTTTGGTCCGTGCTCTTTAATTATTTTTAATAAATTCCTAATGTTATTAAGATAAGAATTCTTAGATCTTTTAAACTGTTCAGTATTTTTAACCAACTCCAAAGCTTCATCTTTGTTTAACATTAAAACCTCAGTCTTATTTAAAAAATTTGATATTTTATTTAAACCACAGGAAATTTCTCTTAATCCAGGATTCCAATAAACTTTTTTATTTAAAGAAAAAACTTTTTTAAGAACCTGATACCAATCATCTGATAGGGATGTTATATAAAAATTATTTCCTTTTTTCATTTTTTCAACAGTTTCTCTTTTTAAAACTAATTCGTCGTTTGATCCTCGATAGGCAAAAATAATTCTATCTTTTCCGTTATTTAATATAAAAGAAAAACCAGAATCATTTTTTTTATCAATTGAAACCAAAGAAATATTAACTTTTTTTTCTTTTAAGTTGTTCAAAATTCTCTTGCCTCTGTTGCCATCGCCAATATTGGCAACAATAGCCGTTTTAAAGCCTAAATTAGCAAAATTAACAGCTGAGTTAGAGGCACCACCGCCAAAAAAAGATAGAGATTTCTCAACTTTAACCTTAGCACCTTGTTCAAAGGCCAAAAGCTCCTGTTTTAACAGATCTGACTTGTTTTTCAATAAAACACCTTCGTTAGTATAAAAAACAACATCTTCTGTGGCTCCACCAATTGTAATAAAGTCTATTTTATTCATAAATGCATTGCAATTATAGCATAAAAACCTATTTTGACCAAACGATCTTTTTATTTCTATCATCATCAATTCCTAAAAAATAAAAAGAAAAAACAATAGCCAAAGAAATAAACAACAACTCTTTTAGAAAGTTAACTAAAAAAATAAAATTTATCCATTTAAACTCATTATCCCCCCAAAAATGAATATAAACAAAAAAACTAGAGAATAGATAATAAAAAATAGAAAAAAACAAACCCAAGGCTAAAAAAGAATATATTGATTTGTTAGTAAAAAGATTTAGTAAAAGAAAATTAACAATAAAAATAGTAATAATAATTGAAACAGAGTAAACTCCAAAAAAATAGAAAGAAAATAAATCAAGTAAAAAACCAGAAAATAATCCAACAATTAAGGATGTTTTTAGATCATAAAAGATAAAGACATATATTAAATACAATAAAACAAAATTAATACCAGAAAAAAAACCAGTTAAACTATTAGCAAAAGAAAGCTGAATGATAAAAAAAACGGCAGCTAACAACAACAATTTAAAAAATTTAAAAAAATCCGTCATAAATTATTCAGGAATTATTACTGCTATTCTGCTCAAATTTTTAGAGGTGAAAAATGGCTCAACAATAATCTCTTGCCAAATATCATTTTCTTTTTTTTCAACATTAACCACCTCTCCTAAATACAAGCCCTTGGGAATATCTTTTTCTAAACCAGAGCTAAAAACTATGTTGCCAGTATCGATAACTTCGTTCTGGGCAATAAAATTAACTCTTATTGATAGACCTAAATTACCTTCAGCTAATCCCGAACTCTTGTCGTTATTATTAAGAGAAACCGCTAAACGACAAAAACTATTATTAGCTAAACAAATTTTGGAATAATTTTCTTCAACTTCTAAAACTTTTCCTATTAAAACTCCAGAATCACTCACAACCGCCAAGCCAGGATAAAGACCCTGACGACTTCCGCGGTTAATAATTAAATTTTGGTTTATACTCGAAAAATTTAACAAGTTATCATTCCAAACTATATCAGCTAATAAATAGTTATATTTAGTTGTTTCAAAAAAATTAAAAAAATTTCTGAATTGTTCATTTTCAATTTTTAAAGAATTTAATAAAGATGAATCGGCTTTTTCTTCAGCTAATTGAAATTCTAAATTTTCTATTTTTTTTAATAAATCGTCTCTGCTTTCTTTTTTTATAATTTCATTAGTTTCTTTTCTGATTTTAAATGTAAAAAAATTAACAACCGAACCCAAGAATCTATTTGCTGGATTTAACCAACCAAAAATATTTAAAAAAATAAGCAGTCCAAGAACTGCTAGGATTATTTTATAAATCTTTTTATTCTGCTTGATCATAAACTAAAAAATAGAACTGACTTTTTTAAGCAAATCTTCTCGAGAAAACAAGGTACCAGCTCCTCTAACCATAGCTGTTAATGGATCATCAACTACCATTACTGGAATTTTTGTTGCCTTAGCAATTAAAGCATCTAATCTATAAAGCAATGCCCCTCCGCCACTCAAATAAAGGCCATGTTCATAAATATCAGCCACCAATTCTGGCGGAGTTTCTTCTAAAGTTAATTTAATATTTTCAATTATTTTAATAATTGTTTTTTTAATAGCTTCTCTAACTTGAGCATCAGAAATAACTATGGCAGTTGGTAAACCAGTAGTTAAATCTCTGCCTCTAATTTCCATTTCCCTTTCTTCGTTAAAAGGTATTACTGAGGCTAAACTAATTTTTATTCTCTCAGCTAATTGTTCGCCAATTAAAACATTGAAATTGTCTCTAACATAATCAATGATATTATTATCCAATTCATTGCCAGCAAAACGAAGGGATTTCCAAGAAACTACCCCGGCCAAAGAAATAACAGAAATATCGGTTGTACCACCGCCAATATCAACTACCATATTAGCTCGAGGACTATCAACTGGTAATCCAGCCCCCAAAGCAGCGGCCATAACCTCTTCAATTAAATAAACTTTTCGAGCACCTGCTGATTTAGCAGCATCTTCTACGGCCTTTTTTTCTACTTCAGTAATATCTAAAGGAATTCCAATAATTACTCTGGGTCGAGGCATAAAAGAAAAATTATCGCCATGAACTTTGTTGATAAAGTGCTTTAACATTTTTTCGGTTATTTCAAAATCAGAGATAACTCCGTCAACTAAGGGCTTAATAACCTGGATATGGGCTGGAGTTTTTCCTAACATTTTTTTAGCGTCATGACCGATTTCCAAAATTTCGGTTGTCTTGTTATTAATAGCCACAACACTTGGTTCATTAATTATCAAGCCTTTATTATTAACAAAAACTAAGGTATTTTTAGTACCCAAATCAATGGCTATATCATAGCCCAAGCGACCGAATCCTTTGAATTTTCCAAATATTTTAGATAGCATATTCTTTTAAAAATTTTAATAAATCACTTCTCTTAATCATCTCCGAATTATTTTTTGATCTTTCTTTAAATTCAACTTGATCTAAATCAATATTTTTTTGACTAATAATTAAACGATAAGGACAGCCAATTAAATCAGCGTCGTTTAATTTTTCTCCTAAACTGGAATCTTCACGATCGTCATATAAAACCTCAAAGCCAGCAGATGTTAATTCTTTATAAATTTTTTCGGCCTCTTCATTTTGTTTGAAAGATATCAAGTGAACATTAAAAGGAGCAATTGCTTTTGGCCAAATCATACCTTTTTCGTCATTATAAACTTCAACGATCGTTCCCAAAATTCTGCTAGGTCCAATACCATAACAACCCATGATAATGTCTTGGGTTTTACCATCCTTGTCTAAATAATTGAAATTAAATGGTTTAGAAAATTTAGTTCCTAGTTTGAAAATATTACCAACCTCAACTGCCTTTTTTTCTTCCAATTCCCTAGAACCACATTCCGGACAATCTGTTTGCTCTTCTATTATTTCTCTATTAACAGCTACTTTACATTTTTTACAAACATAAATTAAATCTTCGCCAGCATCAGTTATAGTTTGAAATTCGTGAGAATATTTAGAGAAAGCACCACCAGAAGCATAAGTAACGTGAGTAATTTCGCCTAAACCAAGTCTAGAGTATATTTTAAAATAAGCCTCTTTTACTTTTTCATAATAAGTATCTAGATCTTCTTGAGAAATATGAAAAGAATATAAGTCTTTCATTAAAAATTCTCTACCCCTAATAAGCCCAGCTTTAGCTCTTTTTTCATTTCTAAATTTAGTCTGAATTTGATAAACAGCAAAAGGTAAGTTTTTATAAGAAGTGCAAAATCTTTGAGCCAGCGGTGTAACAATTTCTTCATGAGTCGCTCCTAGTGCGTATTCCTTCTCGTCTGAACCAGTTAATTTAAACAAAGCATCGAAATTAGACCAACGATCAGTCGCCTCCCAAACATTTTTAGGAGTCAGGGCTGGCATTAAAACCTCTTGTCCACCGACAGCATTTATTTCCTCTCTAATAATATTATTTATTTTGTTTAAAACTCTTAGTCCCAAAGGTAAAAAAGTATAAATTCCGGCACCAACTTTATCAATAAAACCAGCCCTGATAAGTGTTTGAGCATTAAAAGATGTTTCATCCTTTGGAATTGTTTTACTAGTTTTTGTAAACAAAAATGATTGTTTCATAATAAAATATAGGTTTTTCAATAAATTTTGGTGCTTTATAACACGTTAAAACACAAAAAAGCCAATTTTTTTGGTTATTATAATAATAACTTAAAAAGGGGGCTTTGTAAATAGGAAATTATAAAAAAAATAGCCTCGGATTGATTGTGTAATCCGAGGCAAAAATTAAAGGTCAAACAAAAGACAAAATTTTAAGAGCCAGAAATTTGGGGAGCAACAAAAGCAAAACCGAGACCACTACCCCAAAAATAATCAGAATTACCATAAAAATTATCCAACCAACAACCACTATTTTCCTGACTAGTAAGTAATCGCTTATGAACACTTTCATCCCCATCAATTAAGGAAACAATATAATACAACCCCATATCTTTAAGATCTTGATCGGAGAATTTTTCCTTAATAAGGCAGGCTGTTTCAATGTCTATTTTTTCAAGATTATACCTTGCGGCAAAAGCTTTGACATTTTCTTCAACAAAACCATTATCTCTACTAGATAAATTTACAAGATTAAGCTTTTTCCAGTCCATTCTTTTTAAAACAACAATTTCCTTCCTTATGCCAGAACTCTTTTTAAACTCCTTAGAATAAATTACATCCTTGATGAAATTACCTAAAAAATATCCCTTGCTCTCTAAACGCTCAATCCACTCCTCACTAGTTGCTCCATCACTGGTAACCGAAAAATAAATAATTCCATCCTCTTCTCGCCAATTTCTTCCAAACCTAATAAATGAAGTTTCACCTCGAAGAAGGCGAAGAGCGCCTTCCATGCCACCAAGTTTGTTAACAATTGCTTCAATTTGTCCTAAATTTAATTCTCCGTATTTCATGATAAATAAGTATTTACAGACTGTTTGCCTGTGTTTCTGCTGTCCGCAGTAGGAACTGCAACCATTGTAGTTACAGCTAAAAAGTAATTATTTTAAATATTTTTAACTATCTTTTAGCTGTAACTAAATTTTCCAGATTTTCAAGGTACTAGTTACATTATTATATCATATTTTAATTATTTTGTCAATAGATTTAAAAAATGCTCATACCAAAATAAATCTACTAATTTCACCTATAAACATTATTTATTATAAATTTATATACCACATGTTATAATAAATAAATCATATTTAATAATTTATTTATGGAGAAAAAAATTAAAATGATAATTGAATGGACTAAAACAAAAATAAAAATAAATTTAAAAACTTCAGATAATGTTTATTTTTATATTAAAGAAATTTGGTGGACAAACATTGGTTCGAATATTGGGTTTGAACAAGATGGAAAAGGAAAAAATTTTTCCAGACCAATTTTAATAATTAAAAAGTTTAATAAAAATATGCTTTGGGCAATCCCTCTAACCAGTAAACACAAAGAAGGTAGCTATTTCTACAATTTATATCATCAAAACAACAATTATACTTTAATATTGCCTCAATTAAAATTAATTAGTAGCAAAAGATTAATAAGAAAAATAACAAAAATACCTCAAAATGACTTTACAAAAATAAAAAGTGAAATAAAAAAATTTCTATAAAAAACGACCTTCGTTTTACAAAAACGAAGGTCTCGGAGTTAGTACTTATATGCTAACCAATTATAAAAGTAGTATAACAAATTTTTTTAAAAAAAGCAATAGCTATTTAGACATCTTTTTCAACGCCTCTTTGATTCTAGAACTAACATCAGAGATACTGGGATCAACCTGATTTAAGGCTTCTCTGGCCTCTGAAAGCGAATAACCTAAGGCTAGTAAGGCATCAATATCATCGCCACCAAATGAAATACCGCTATCTAAATTATAAGATCCATTTTTAAACAATTTATCTTTAAGTTCCAAAACAAGTCTCTCGGCTGTTTTTTTGCCAATACCAGAGACTTTAACTAGTAAAGCCGGGTCACCTTTAATAATTGATTCTTTAACATCTGAAATACTGGCGATCGATAAAATATTCATAGCTGATTTTGGACCAACACCGGAAACAGATAACAGCATTTCGTAAAAATCTAATTCTTCTAAAGTTCTAAAACCATATAAATCAGAGGCGTCTTCTCGAACAACATGATAAATATAAATTTCGACTTCGTTGTCTTTCTTTAAAATATCATAAAAACTGGAACCAACATAAACTTTATAACCAATATTGTCCACCAACAAAATAACGCCGTTTGTTAATTTGTCTAAAATTTTTCCCTTTAGATAGCTAATCATATTTTTTATTTAATTTTTCTTCTAAGCACTGCTAACTCTGGTATATTAGATTTGCTTTTTATTTCTAAAATAATTTCCTGACCGCCACCGCCACCATGTGCTTCTAAAATTTCTTGTTTAGTTTTATAGTCCAACATCTTATCAACCTTAAAGTTAATAATTTCGTAATCAGGCAAAATTATTTCTACTAAATCACCCTGATTAATAGTATTGTGTACTTTTATTTTCAAAACAAAAATATCTTTTTTCTTTTCACTGAAAACAACCTGGCCACAAAATTCCCAATCAGATGAAAAATGAGAATTATCAACATTTTGATCGGCTTTTTTACCTAATAGAAAGCCCTTAGTATAGCCACGATGGGTCATTTTGTTAAGCAATTCATTATGCAAAAAACCAATTTTCTTTTTATCTTTAATTGCTCTTTTATAAATAGCAATAACATTAGCCAAATAATAAACACTTTTGGCCCTACCCTCTATTTTAAAACTACCGACACCAGCTTTAATTAAATCATGAAGATGTTCTATTAAACACAAATCTTTAGAATTTAATAAGTAGGAACCGTGCTTTTCTTCAACCAATTCCAAAACTTCATCATGACCCTTGGCTTTGATAAAAACATCATATTCCCAACGACAAGGTTGAACACAATCTCCTAGATTAGCACTACGATTTAAAAAATCTTTAGACAAAAAACAACGACCAGAGTAAGACATACACATTGCTCCATGAACAAAATATTCCAATTCTATTTTAGGACAATTTTTACGAATCTCTTTTATTTCTTGAAGCGTTGTTTCCCTACCCAAAATTATTCTCTTTACACCTTGTTTTTGCCAAAACTTAACAGCTTCATAATTAGTACAGTTAGCTTGGGTAGATAAATGCAGATCTATTTTGGGACAATATTTTTTTAACAAAGATAAAATTCCAGGATCAGAAAAGATTAAAGCATCTGGCTTTATTTGATTTATCTTTTTTAAATATGGGATTATTTTTTTTAAATGATGATTGTGAGCAAAAATATTAACAGTTACATAAACACGAACTTTTTTGTTATGAGCATAATCAACAGCTTCTTTTATTTTTTTTAAATCAAAATCATTGATCCTAACTCTTAAAGAAAAGTCAGGAATACCTAAATAAATTGCATCGGCTCCATAAAAAATAGCTGTTTTCATTTTTTCTAAGTTACCAGCTGGAGCCAATAATTCTATTTTTTTGTTATTTTTCGTCATAACTTTATTATATCATATTTTATCTATATTTCCAGGCAGATAAAAAAACACAAATTATTTCAAAATATTGAAAAAAATCAATATTATTTGTATAATCTTTAAAACGATATGTACGGAGATAAAAAAACAACTAAAATAAATCAAGAATTATCTTCTAAAAAAGAAAGAGAGATTTTTTTATCTGTTTCAGAATCGGCTAAACTAATTGGAGTTGATAGTAAAACTATTCGTAGAGCTATTAAATCCAAAAAAATAAAATACAAAATTAATAATAATCGCTACGCCATAAAATTCCCCTCCCTGATTAACTTTGCTCGAAGTTCAATCAAGTTAAGAAATAAATTTTACAGCCAAGGAATAGGAAAATATATCAAAGATTAACATAGGTCCATTACTACAATTATTAAAAAGAGCCCAGAAAAGGGCTCTTTTTTATTTCCGAACTAATTCTTCAAAAATTATAAGATAGCATCTTTAGCAGCTTTAGCTACTTTAAATTTAACAACTTTTTTAGCTGGGATTTGAATTTGTTCACCAGTGGCAGGATTTCTACCGATTCTAGCCTTGCGATCAATTTTTACTAATTTACCGAATCCAGGTAAAACAAATTGACCGTCTTTTTTAGCTGTTTTGTAAGCCATGTCTGTTAACTTGTCCATCAAGTTAACAACATCTTTTTTGCTTAAGCCTGTTTGCTCGGCTAAAGTTGTCATTAATTGAGCTTTTGTCATAATTTTTAATTAGTTTTTTAAATAAAATTATTTAAAAACTAATTGTTAAAATTAATTATAAAATTAATTATTTTAATAACTAATCGATGAAGAATTAATTATTACACTTATATTATAGCATTTTTAAAAAATATAGCAATATTTGCCATAAAATCAGCCCTCTTGCTTTTTTTCTACTTTTATTATAATATATTTTGAAACCGTATATTAACAAAAAATCCCGAAAATGTCAGTACATAGTGAAATTGAAAAAATGGAGTTTATCACTAGAAATAGACTTGAAAATTTTTGGAAAGTAAGCAGTAAAAATAAGGAGATTCACTTCCTTCCTGCTGAATTTTCAGGAAACGGTGCAAACCAATTTGTGATTTATTTAAATGGATTATCTGTTCAAGAACAAATAAAAAAAACGAATGGCCTTATAAACTATCCATTCGAAAGTCAAGAACGAACATTTGGAATTAGAAAAAATAGATTTTGGACAAATTCTGAAGAGAAAATCCTTAAAAAAATCGCAAATGAAAAAGGTCGCCCTGGTTATTATTTGGTAGAAATAATTGAAAATTTTACAGATGATAATCTACCAAAAAATTGGAGACCGGCCTCTGTTAATGAAACCACAGAAATACTTCAAAGTATTTTCTATGTATCTGGCTTAAGATATTTAGAAGACAGAATGCATATAGCATCAGAGGAAAACAAAACAGTATTAGCTGTCGGAGATTTCAAGCCAGGGCAAGGTCTCGAAATATGGCGGGGCCACAAGGAAATATTCAAAAAGTACAAAAAACAAGGAGCAATTCTTGTTTACCAAGTAAACGAAAAGCGCTTATAATAGCGCTTTTATTTTTTATAAATACACAAAAACATTAGATCTGCTCCTTGCTCTGTTTGCGTTCTATTTCATAGATATGCAACACTGTTGTAGCCAAAGCAATAATTAGTGGTCCAATTACAACTCCCCAAAAACCAAAAACCAAAATACCGCCCATAATAGAAAAAATTATAAATATTGGGTTAACTTCGGAGCGACCCTTAATTATATAAGCCCTAATAAGCTCGTCAACGTTACTGACGACGAGCCAGCACCAAGCAATTATAAAAATAGCCTGCCAAATATTACCGGTAATCATTAAATAAATAGCAACTGGAATATAAAAAATTGATGATCCAATATAAGGAATTAATGACAAAAAAGCCATTATAATAAAAACAAACAAAAACGGCCAACCAATTATCAAAAAACCAAGAGCACCAATTAGCCCTTGAGCAAAAGCAGTGACAAAAATAGAAACTAGCGTTACATAACTAACTCTTTTAAACTTTTTAATTATTTCAAAATCATATTTATCTGGTAGAGGTGACCAATCAACCATTTTTTTAATCATTTTATCTCCATCAGCGAAAAAGAAAAACATAGTCAATAAAATAGCGACCAAAGAAAAAGCAAAACTGGTAGTGCCCTTAATTAAAATTGTCGCCCCACTCATCAACCAATCACTAATATTTTTTGTGAAATCAATGATTATTTTTTTAATTTCCTCTTCATTTATTGTCGGGATATTTAATTTTTTTAAAAAATCGTTTTGCAAAATTTCCGATTGATTCATAATGTTGGTAAAAGTTTCAAAGGCTAGCGGAGCTTTTTTACCAGCATAAATTATTAAATTAGTAGCAGGAATAATGACTAAAAGTAAAAGCAAAAAACACATTAAAAAAGAAGCTAAATATTTTTTACCGAAAAAAATTTTTCTTAACCAATCATAAGCCTTATAAAAAACAGAGGATAAAACAGCGGCTATAATTATTTCAACAAAAAAAGGCTTAAACAAGATAAAAACCAAAATCAAAGAGATTATAATTAAAACTATAAGAAAAAAATAATGATTATCCTTGTTGATTTTAAAATTCGTAGGCTTGTCCATACTCAGGTATTATAAAATTAGTTTTTATTTTTTTAGAAGCATCGTCTCTAAATTTAACATTAGATTCTTCCTCGCCATGAACAACAAAAACATGTTGTGGTTTTGGATTTTTTATTCTTTTAAGCCAGGATAAAAGAGCGCCATGATCAGCGTGAGCTGAATAAGAATTTATTGTAGATACTTTGGCCCTGACTGGAACAGTTGCATTATCGATTACAACAGTCTTATGCCCAGTCATTAATTTTCTTCCCAAAGAACCCTTGACTTGATAGGCCACTAATAAAACATGGCTGTTAGGATCATCTAAATTAAATTTTAAATGATACTGAATACGTCCACCCATACACATACCGCCACCGGCTAAAACAACTTTCGGTGGTCGTAAATTATTGATGGTTTTTGATTGTTGTGAACTTAAAGTAAATTCTAAACCAGGGAAATCAAATAAATCATCGCCTGAAACTATTAATTCGGTAGATTCTTTGTCGTATAAATATTCATAATTCTTATAAATTTCAGTGGCTTTAATTGCCAAAGGGCTGTCTAAAAACATGGGCACATAAGGAATTTTTTTATTTTCGACTAAGCTATTTAATTCATAAAGTATTTCTTGCACTTTTTCCAAGGCAAAAATTGGAATCATTAAAGTTCCTTTGTTTTTAATACATTCAATTACTGCTTTTCTTATTTGTTTTATCCCCTCCTCTCTTGATTCGTGCTCTTGTCCGGCATAAGTTGACTCTATAAAAACCAAATCGGCTCCAGCAACAAAATCAAGATCTCTAATAATTCTAGCCGGAGAATTTCCCAAGTCACCAGAAAAAACTAATTTTTTTTCTTTTTTATTTTCTTTAATCCAAACTTCAAAAAAACTAGAACCTAAAACATGACCAGAATTACCAAGTTTTATTTTTACATCACCAGCAATTACAATTTCTTCATTATAAGGCAACTCTTTAAAAAGTTTAGAAACAAAAAAAACATCATCTTCGGAATAAAACGGTTCCATCCCATGACTTAGAGCTTCTGAAGAAATTATTTTAGCAGAGTCTGTAAGCATTAAAACAGTTAAATCTCTGGTGGCGGCTGTACAATAAATTTTTCCTCGAAAACCATCTTTAAAAAGTTTTGGGAGTCGGCCACAATGATCAATGTGAGCATGAGTAAGCAAAACAAAGTCAATTTCTGAGGCCTTAAAATCAAATTCGTCAAAGTTGCGACTTGAAACGAAATCCTCCCCTTGAAACATTCCACAATCAACTAAAAATTTAGTTTTTTTAGTTTCTACTAGCGTGCAAGAACCAGTCACTTCTCGACAAGCTCCGTGAAAAGATATTTTCATAAAAAAATAATATTATTTATCTATAAATAATATAACATAAATCCTTAAAAAAGAAAAAAACCTTTTAAAAAGGTTTTTACTATTTTTAGCCACAACAAGAACCAGAACAGCCCGAACAGGAATGGTCCTTCTCTTTTTTGTCTTTAATTAAAGCACTGGAATAAACCTCTTTATCATCTATTAAATCATTTTCGGCCCAATCCTTAACCCATTCATCAATTTTATATATTTTAATCGATCCATCGGCTCTGCCAAGAACCATTTCGTTAAGTCCGGCATTAATTATCATCTTTTTGCAAATAAAACAGGGATAAGCGTCCATCGGCAAAAAATCAGAATTGCCATCAAATTTTTCCGAATAAAGATAGATTGTCCCCCCCAGCAAACTAACCCCGGCCCGAGCTGAATTAATAATAGCATTTTGTTCGGCATGAACACTGCGACACATCTCATATCTTTGTCCAGAAGGAATTCCCATTTGAGTTCTCAAACAATTTCCTCGCTCCAAACAATCCTTGGTTTTTCGAGGAGCTCCATTATAACCAGTAGAAATAATTTGATCGTCTCTAACTATAATTGAACCGTGTCTAGCCCTAAAACAAGTGGCCCGACGAGAAACTTCCTTGGTTATATTCATGTAATATTCCAATTTTGAAATTCTGCTCATATTTTTAAATTAATTAATTCACTATCATTTATTATAAATAATAGCAATAAAAAGATTTAATAACAACCGTTGACAAGAAACTATTAAAATTACAATATTTTCTTTTGGGCAAAAATATGGTATAATTAAAATAATAAAGAAAATAAATCAAAAAATATGGAAAACAAACAAAAAAAGTATGGGTTGTTGGTACTGAGTATAGTTGTTTTTCTCTTGTTTATTTTATCAATCTATCTTTATTTTAAAGGAAACGAAATTCAAGAAAAAAACGTTCAACAAGCTAATCAAGAACAAAAATCCGAGGACACTAATATGATAAAAAACGAATTAACCAGTGAAGAACAACAAACTGTTTTAAAATATTTAGAAGAAAATATTTCTGACATATCAACTGAAAAAGAAGTCTTGGGCGGTAAATTTTATATTACCTCTCTTGATTTCTTGGATGGAAATAATGCCGTCATAGAATATGAAGATGGTCATATAGCCCTAAAAGCAGAAATTAATTTTCAATACATAGACGAAAACAATATTACAATCAATAAATTTGAAATTATAGAATAGAAAATACCAATAAAAAAAACAGCCAAAATTTTCTGGCTGTTTTTTTGTTTTATCTAATTTAATTTATTATCTACAACAGAAGCAAAATCACGGTTATATATTTCCAAAAAATTTCTTAAAATCAGCTGACTATTATCATAAAGACAATGTTCTGGTTCAATTTTTCTAAGAAAAGGAACGACAACATCAACAATTACTGGTGCATATTTGTTAATTAATTTTTTCTTCTTGGCGCCATTAGTTAATAAATGATTTTTCGAAATATTGTTCAAAAGATCAGCGCATTTAATAACACCCAAACCCTGATCATTGTGTTCTAGTAAGTCGGAGAAATATTCTCTATACATCTTATTTTTTATTTTTTGTCTTTTTTCAGGAGTAACATCAAAATTCAAAGAATCTATTAAATCATCAAAGTCTGGCTTAGATAATCTTCTAATTCTTTCAGCAATTAAGGAGTTAAAATTATCTTTAATTTCTAAATAAGCTATTTCTCTAATTTCATCAGAAAATTTACCAACAAAACTTCTAAGATTCAAAATATTAAAAACAGAATTGGAAAAAAAATTGTTTTTTTCTAAATAATTAGCAAAAAGTCTTTCTGACTGATCTTCCATAGCATCGTGCAACAAGGCAGTAATTACTAAATCAACTTTATTTAATTTAAATTTTTCAATTATAATAGTTGCTACCTCCAAAGGATGTTCAATATAAGGTTGTCCATCTGGTTGTACTTGATCTTCGTGAACTTCCTTGGCGATCAATAAAGCTTTATTAATCTCCAAAATATCTTTTTTAGAAAAATTACTATCAACCAATTCCAAAAAATCTTTCTCAAATTTATTTTCTTCATTTTTTTCTAACTCTTTATCAGGCTCAAATGAATAATCTTTTTCTGATAAAACGTTAGGCATTGATTCTTTGAAACTCATATTAAAAAATTAAAAATCAGCATTTTTAGGGGTACGAGGAAAAGGTATCACATCTCTAATATTAGCCATCCCAGAAAAATACATAATAGCCCTTTCAAATCCTAAACCAAAACCAGCATGTTTGACTGATCCATATTTTCTTAAATCTAAATACCACCAATAATCTTCAGTTTTTAAGCCCATTTCTTTAATTCTTTTTTCAAGCAACTCATATCTTTCTTCCCTTTGACTGCCACCAATAATTTCTCCAATTCCAGGAACTAATAAATCCATAGCGGCTACTGTTTTTCCATCATCATTTTGTCTCATATAAAAAGCTTTGATATCTTTAGGATAATCAGTAATAAACACTGGCTTTTGATAAATTTTTTCACTTATATATCTTTCGTGCTCGGTTTGTAAATCAATTCCCCATTCGACTGGAAAATTAAATTTCTCACCGCTCTTCTCAAGCAAATCAATAGCTTCAGTATAAGTTATTTTAGCAAAATCAGAATTTAAAACATTGTTTAATCTCTCAAGTAAAGAAGTGTCTATAAATTTATTAAAGAATTCCATTTCCTCTGGTATTTCTCGCAAAACATAAGATATTAAATATTTAATCATCTTTTCAGCTAAAACCATATCTTCATTGATATCGGCAAAAGCCATTTCTGGTTCAATCATCCAAAACTCGCTAGCATGGCGAGTGGTATTAGAGTTTTCAGCTCTAAAAGTTGGACCAAAAGTATAAACTTTATTTAAACCAAAAATCATATTCTCAGCTTCTAATTGACCACTAACAGTTAAACCAGTTTTCTTTCCAAAAAAATCATTATTATAATCAACCTCGCCTTTATCATTTTTAGGAATATTTTTTTCTAAATTAAGAGTGGTGACTGCAAACATTTCACCGGCCCCCTCACAATCACTACTAGATATTATTGGAGTATGAACATAAGAAAAACCCTCTTCTTTAAAAAAACTATGAATAGCATAACTCAAAACAGATCTTAAACGAAAAACAGCCGAAAAGGTATTGCTACGTCCACGAAGATGAGCTATTTCTCGCAAGAATTCAAAGCTATGTTTCTTTTTTTGTAAAGGGTAATCGTTTGGTGCTAAATTTAAAATATTAATTGATTCGGCTTTAAGCTCAAATGGTTGACCAGCCGCTGGAGATTCAACCAAAACACCGCAGACATCCAAAGACGAACCGACACTTAGTTTTTCTATTTCAGAAAAATTAGCCAAAGAACTATCAAAAACAATTTGCAGTCCCTTGAAAAAAGAACCATCATTAACTTCTATAAAACCAAAATCTTTGGAAGTTCTAACGGTCCGAACCCAAGCACCAATTTTAATATTTTGATTCAAGTATTTATCACTTTGACGATAAAGATCTTTAATAACAGTGTAAGACATATAAAATAATAAAAATAAATAATACTTATAATATATAATATTTACTCATTTTTAGCAATGAATTTATAAGAATCGCTTGATATATTTAAACTGATTCCTAAAATAAAAAACAAAAATAAAAGTCCAAAAGGCAAGCTCCACAACCAATGATCAAAAATCATAAAAATCAACAGACCGGAAAATAAGCTTAAATTTATAAAATAGTTTTCTCCAGCCAATGACTTTTTGAATAGATAAAGAAAAAACCAAACAAAAAATATAAAACCCCACAAACCAATTTCAGAGAATACTAGCAAAAAAGTATTATGAACTGGCTGAGCTTCATAAGTTTTTAAATTTGGATTTGCATCTAATAAAGTTTGATGATAAGCACCCAAGCCAGAACCAAACCATAAATGATCACCGATTATTTCCCTAGAATAATTTATTTGTCCAACTCTTTCATTTATCGATTTTTCTTCCAATCTAGAATCTAAATTAAAACGAGAAAAAATAAAAGAATTCAAAATAAACAAAAAAACGACAATAAACAAAACAGAATAAGATAAAAATGGAATAAATTTTTGAAAAATTCCTTTATCTTTTTTTATTATTAAAGAAAAAAAGATAATCAAAAAAGAAATTGAAAAAGCTAGCCAGGCACTGCGAGAAAAAGAAGTTAATAGTGATAATAGAAGTATAAAATAAATAAAATAAATGGATATTTTTTGCCAAAAATTAAAATTATATTTAATTAATAAAAAAACAACCGAAATTAGAGCAAAAAAAACAACCGCTCCTAAAATATTGGGATGATCAAGAAGACCATAAGAACGAAGAAATCGTCCTTCATTTAATTCTATAACTGATGTACCTAAAACAGAGGGGTCGTGCAAAGAACCTCCTAAATATTTATTAGAAAAATCAGTTTGTAAAAAAAACTGAGCAACAGCCACGCTAGAATGCAAAAAAACACCTAATATGAAAAAAAGTAGTATTTTTCTCAAATTAATATTAAAGTTAAGCAAAACAAAAAACAAAGAAACAGAAAATAAAAAAAGCAAATATTTAAACAAGGAAACAGATAAGATTGGAGAAACAAAAATCGATACAAAAATAAATAAATCCAAGCCAATAATAATTAAATAATGCTTAGGGATCTCAAAATCTTTGGTATTTTTATTTTTTTGATAAAAATAAATAAAGAACAAAAAAGACAGAAATAGAACAATAACATAATTTAAGTAAATCGCTACTTCGTTATAATTTTGTTCGGCTGAAAAAATAATATATTTAGTTTGAAAAGGCAACAAAAAAACAAAGAAATATAATGAATATTCAATTAATTTTTCCAGTTTTGTGTCCATATTATTTTAAATATTTAGACAAATTATTCTTATAATGGGATATAAAATTAGGTCTTTTATCCTCTCTAAATAATTTTATAATATTATCAGTCAAAACGACACCACCACAATTACAACTTTGACATTTTAATTCTTTTGGCATTATTTTTAATTGCAAGATTTTACTTAAATCCTCTAGATAATTTAATAAAAAATTATTGTTATCTCTTTTATTGTTAAAAAATTTATTCTCAGAAATTAGAATATTCGGCAAATATTTTTTTAACCATAAATTATTATTCAGAATATTTTTTAAAATATTATCCTTGTCTAAAATAATTTCTAATCCTAAAATCCAATAAATAAAATAAAAATCATCCTGATTATACATATATTTTTCTAGGTTTAAATTTTCCTCACTTAAATAAAAACTAAGACAAATTTTATCTTTTTTATTTTCCTGACTGGGACGAATATTCATAATTTTAGCCAGACCAGCACAAAAAAAACGAGTTAGCCAAATCCTGTTTTTAGAACTAACAACTAATAAATCAATATCACCTTCGTTGCTTAAATTATGATCACAGATAATATTAGAAACAGCCACAGCTCTAACAAATGGTAAAAATTTAATAAATTTAATAAATTTTTTGGCTATTTTTATTTTTCTTTTAAAATAATTGTATTTTTTAAAGCGATTTTCAACTATTTTGTCTCGACCTAATAAAAAATAAAAACCATTTTTCATGCTAATTATGTCGACTGAACTTTCCAGGACATCCAAAATTTGTGGAAGAGTAGCTTTAATGCTTAAATATTTATAAATTTCAAACAAAGTTAAGGGCTGATTAAACAAATCAAAAAAGACCAAAACCTCAATTATGGCTGTTTTTAGTTCTTTGGCTTCAATTTGCTTGTCCATAACAATATTTTATATTAAAAAAGGACAAAATTCAATCTTTATTCAAATTTAAAACCCGCTAGTTTAAGCGGGTTTTGTAATAAATATTATCTTCTAAATCTTGGGTTTTTCTATTTCTAAAACATCCACTTTGCTTTCTCCGTCGGTAATTCGAGCAACATCTTTATCTATCTTTTTAAACTCCTTATAGGCTTGATTGTATTGATTTACTGAGGTTGACATACTAGATCCTAGTTTTTTCATAAAATCTTCATAAGAAAGCAAGTGTCTGCTCAAGCTTTCAACATTCTTTTTTATACTTTTAGCGCCTTCTTCGATTTGCATAGCCCGAAGACCTTGTAAAATTGTCTGTAAATAAGCAGCGAAGGTTGTTGGAGAAACTATAATTACTCTTTTTTCGTTATAAGCATAATCAATCAAACTTCTAGTATTTACCTTAACAGCACCGACTTCATTTATTAATAAGTCATAATAAATAGCCTCAGCCGGAATAAACATCAAAGCAAAATTCATTGTTCCCTCTTTGGTTTTTATATATTTCGATGTTTCATCAATTCTTTTTTTAAGATCATTTTTAAAATCTTTTTCTAGCAATAATTTTTTGTCAGAATCATTTTCACTTAAAATACGATTATAGTTATCTAAAGAAAATTTGGCATCAACCGGTATTAGTCCTTCCTTAGTCATAATAACAGCATCAACTATTTCCCCATCTTTAAATTGATATTGAAGCTTATAAGCTGTTGGCGGCAAAATATTTTCCAAAACCAATTTTAAACCAGCTTCTCCCAAATTGCCTCTCTTTTTCTGATTAGTCAAAACTTTTTCCAAATTATTAAGCTGTTCAGAAAAACTAATTACCTGTTTATTGGTTTCATCAAGTTTGGTTAGCTTTTCGGTGATATCAGATATTAATTTAGCCGACTGACCGGTTATTCCTTGTATAATTTGAGTTGATTTGTGTAGACTTTCTTGACTAACCCGATTAGTCTCACTTAGTTTTCGGTCTAATTCTTGCCTCAAAGATTCGTTTTGTCGCCCCAATTCGCTCATTTTTTCAGTTAAAACTAATAATTTATCATTATTACCACCAGAAAAATTTTTAAAAAATAAATAAATTAAAAAACCAATCGCCAAAACTAAAATTAGTAATAAAAAAATAATAACTGAATCTGACATATTATAAAGATTATTAATTATAATAATATTTTAGCAGAAACAGAAAAATAAAACAAAAAAGCGCGCTAAATGCACGCTTTAATGAACTTTAAGCAAAACAATAGATTAAATAAAGGTAACGCTAGCAACCTTATCTCCTTCATCCTTAAAACGCATAATTCTAACCCCTTGAGTGTCGCGACCAAGTTCGTTAACCGATTCAAATGGCAACCTAATAACCTGCCCTTTTTCTGAAATAATAATTAAATCCTTGCCAGTCATTGATTCTTTGTTCAATAAAAAGGCATTGCTTATTTTTCCAGTCTTATCTGTAACTTTAGCAGTTCTAATACCACTACCACCACGTCCTTGAACCTTATACAAACCTAAGTCAGTTCTTTTACCATAACCTTTATCCATGATAGTTACTATTTGATAATTTCTTTTAACACCTTTATCTGTTTTAATAATGCCCATTCCGACAACAATATCACCACCTTTTAATTTTATTCCTCTAACACCACTAGCATTTCTTCCCATATCGCGAACCTCTTCTTCTTTAAAACGAATAGCCTGTCCTTTGGCAGTAATTAAACTGATATGGTCAGAGCCAGAAGTTGGCTTGCACCAAATCAAACGATCATTGTTTTTAATCTTAATAGCTATTAGACCACTGCGACGAACATTGGAGAAGGAATCAATTTTGACCTTTTTAACCAATCCCTGTTCAGTGGCAAAAAACAAATAACTATATTCAGCAATTTTATCCAAAGGCAAAACAGAAGTTATTTTCTCTCCGTTCATTAATTGCAAAAAATTAACAATTGGGGTTCCTTTGGCTGTTCTGGAAGCTTGAGGAATTTCATGGGCTTTTAACTGAAACACCCTACCTTTAGTAGTAAAGAAAAGAATGTCATTATGAGTTTGAGTTATAAACATAAATTCAACCGAATCCTCCTCTTTGGTTGTTAAACCAATAACACCCTTTCCTCCCCTGGCTTGAACTTTAAAAGTGTCTGGTTCTAATCTTTTTATATAACCATCAACGGTCATCATCACCATAGTGTCTTCATTGGGAATTAAATCTTCAACATTGAAATTTTTAACTCCATGGGAAACAACCTGAGTTCTTCTTTCATCACCAAATTTATCAGTTAATTCTTTGATTTCATCTTTTATTATTCCTCTGATTTTAGTTTTAGAACTTAAAATTGCTTCCAATTCTTTAATTAATTTTAATTTTTCTTTAAGTTCATTTTCTATTTTTAGTTTTTCTAAGTTGGCTAAACTTTGCAATTTCATTTCCAAAATAGCAATCGCCTGTCTTTCTGATAATTTAAACTGTTTAATCAAATTAACCTTAGCCTCTTCTCGATCTTTGGAAGATTTAATAGTCTTAATAATTGCATCAATGTTATTTAAAGCAATCATTAATCCTTCTAAGATATGGGCTCTATCTTTGGCTTTGTTTAATTCAAACTCAGTTCGACGTCTAACAACTGACTCTCTGTGCTTTATATATTCTTCTAAAACCATTTTCAAGGTTAAAACTTTAGGTTGTATTCCATCAACCAGGGCCAAAATATTAACGTGAAAAGTGCTTTGCAAGGCTGTATTTTTATAAAGACTATTTAAAATCTTTTTAGGATAAGAATCTCTCTTCAAATCAACTACAATTCTAACTCCATCTTTGTCAGATTCATCTCTCAACCCCTTAACTCCTTCTAATTTTTTATCTTTAACTAGTTCGGCTATTTTTTCAACTAAAGAAGCTTTATTAACTTGATAAGGAAGTTCGGAAATAATAATTTGGAAAGAACCGTTTTTGTCCTCTTTAACATCGGCTTTTCCTCTCATGACTATTCCTCCTTTGCCAGTAGCATAAGCATTTAAAATGTCACGTTTATCATAAATAATTCCACCCGTTGGAAAATCTGGTCCTTTAACAAATTCCATCAAGTCTTCAACTGTAGCTTCTGGATTGTCTATCAAATGATTAACAGCTGAAACCAGTTCTTTTAAATTGTGCGGAGGAATATTAGTTGACATACCAACGGCAATTCCCATTCCACCATTCAATAGAAGGTTTGGTAATTTAGCTGGTAAAAATTGTGGCTCTTTTTGTGAACCATCATAGTTTGGTAAAAAATCAACGGTGTCTTTATCGATGTCCAATAATAATTCTTCTGAAATAGCCGAGAGTTTAGCTTCAGTATAACGCATGGCAGCGGCGCTATCTCCATCCATTGAACCAAAGTTACCTTGACCACGAACCAAAGGATAACGCATTGAAAAATCTTGAGCCATTCTAACCATTGAATCATAAACAGCCGAATCTCCATGAGGGTGATATTTACCTAAAACTTCACCAACCACCGTAGCTGATTTCCTAAATTTAGCTGATGATTTAAGGCCAATATCCCACATAGCATATAAAATGCGTCTATGAACTGGCTTCAAACCGTCACGAACATCTGGTAGAGCGCGAGAAACTATAACACTCATTGCATAATCCAAATAAGAACTACTCATTTCCTGACTAATAGACTGGCTGGCAACTAAGCCGTATTTAGTTTGACGACGACCATCATTATTTGATTCAGAAAAATTTTTATCTGTATCTTTTTCTTTGTTCTTATCTTTCTTATCCATAAATATAATTAATATAAATTAAAAACACACAAACTATTCTTCCAATTTTTTTTCTAACTCCTCTATTCTCTTTTTAAGATTTTCAACTGTTTCATCACTTTTCTCTAAATCACTTTTTTCAACATTCTGTTCAGCGGTACTACTAGCATTTTTTTGTTCTTCTATTTTATCATTTATTGCTTCTTCTACTTTTTTAAAACTAGCGGCCTGTACAGAATCGTCGACTCGGCTCTCTTCCATTTTTTTATCAATTAGGACAGAGAATTCGTTCAAAGTTTTATTCATATCAGTTTGAACGTCATCTTTCATTTTAGCAAAATCAAATTGCTCATCAGTTATTGGTTCTTTTTCAACTGAAAAAATGTTTTTAAAATCCAATGTCCAGACAACAAAAACAAGCAACGTAGAAATAACAACAAAAATCATTAACCAAAATCTTTTATCTTTAGCTTTAATAACACTTTTTATTCTTTCTATTTTTTCTTTCATAAAAAACAGAAGGTAAGAATTTTATTATATAAATTTATTCTTTATATCCATCCAAATTAACATCGTATAAAACTTGTTCGGCTATTAAACGATAAGAAACCATTTCCTCTTCCTTAAACCAAAGAGAAATTTCTCTCAAAGCCTCTTCAGGAAGATCTGAGCAATGAATTAAATTTCTGACAGCTCTCTCGTCAAGGTTGGATAATTCATAAGAATCAAGGGTAAAATCACCTCTGATAGTTCCAACGTCTGAAGTTGTTGGTTCGGTTCCACCAACAATCTTCTTAACAATAGCGACTGCTTGATTTCCCTCAAAAATCATCGGAACTATTGGACCACAAGTCATAAATTTAACTAGCGCACCGATTATATCTCGGCCATATTCAATAGCTTCTTTTTCTATTGGCAAACCAGCTTTTTGACGATTTTCAACAACAACTTGTCCTTTTTTTAAAAACCATTCTTCGTTCTTATTATAATGCTTCCAGCATTGTTCTTCAGTAGCCATTATCATTTTAAGAGCCACCATTTTCAAACCAGTCCTTTCAATTCTTTTAATTGTTTCACCTATCAAACCTCTTTGAACTGCGTCTGGTTTCAAAATTACAAAAGTCTTTTGTTTTTTTGGATTTTCACTCATAGTCATAAATTTAATTATTTTAAATTATTTAATATTATTAAAAACTACCAACCTCATATCTTCACTTGGCAAGTCTTTTTTATTTATTTTTAATTTTTCTTCATAGTTTGGTTCTATGCCAATTTCTTTTATAAATTTATCAAGACCTTCAATATCTATTTTTAAATTGCTAGTCTTGTAATGCATAGGAATAACTATTCTTGGCTCAATTTGAGAAATAACTTCAACTGCTTTTTTAGCATCAAGAGTATATTTGCCACCAACCGGAACAAATAAAATATCAACACCACCGATTTTTTCTAATTGTTTGTTGTCTAAAGTTTCACCCAAATCACCAAGATGAGCCAAACTAACACCTTCTATATCAAAACGAAAAATAATATTTTCTCCTCTTTCTTCACCTTTTTTTTCATCATGAAAAGATTTAATCCCCTCAATAATAACTCCCTTAATGTCATATTCTCCGGCGCAATCTACTACAAAAGGATTTCCACGAAGACCGGAGATATTGCTATGATCAGGATGATTATGACTAACCGAAACTATATCGGCTTCAACATTTGGCAATTTAAAACCAACGGAAGAGTCAAAAGGATCAGTAACAACCGAAACGTTTTCTCCATTGATTTTTTCTTCTATTTTAAAAGAAGAATGACCAAACCAGCTAATTATCATAAGATTATTTAAATTGAGATTTATAAAATAGACAAAAAGCTAATCACTTAGCTTTTTTTAACTTCCGTATTTATTATAACAAAACGACGTTAAATGGTCAACGCTTAAAATCAATAAAAAACCCGTTACCTAAGTAACGGGTTAAAGAATTCGAAAAATCTTTATTTTCGTTTAATCGTTTCCAGAGAACAATATTCCTTTTCCGGACCAAAGCGTAAATTTATTTTTACCTCGCTGGTCGACTCCGATTTCTCCTAAGTACAGACGATTTTGATTCACGGCTTGTATATGTCGATACAAGAAATGAACTTTGCCCACCGGTAGTGAAAAAGCGGTGTATCTTTGGGAAGGATTTAAAGTTCTTTGGAGTTTGGGTTTGAATTTCAGAGAATTGCCCTTAGTTAAATCACTAAGACCAGATCCCCAGAAAAACTCAACGCCATTTTGATAATTAGTCCTTAAAAAAACTGGCTTAGTTCCCTTGGTAGTAAAGCTGTAGTTAACAGCAATAACTCCAAGTAAATCATTCGGAATAACTGGTGAAATTTCACCATTTTCATCCACTGAAACCTTGATTTGTTTTCTGGTTCCATCCTGATTCCAGATTTCAGTCCATCCACCAAAGTCAGAGATATAGACCTCAAAATTGGCAAAATAGGTACCTACTTCTGGTTTTTGCAAAGATAACAACTCCTTCTCTTTAGTGCTTGAAGCCATAATGTTTTCTGAATTTTCATCTCCAGGAATTAAAAATTTATTCCCTTCGAATTCAATAAACATTGGATAAGCAACTTTGCTTTTCATTGTTATCTTAGAAAAATCAGCCAAACCCAGAACGGTGTCATTAATAACAAATTCTAGGTTGTGTCCCGGACCAGTTGTGTTGGTTATTCCGGTCATTCCTGGTAAATCTCCGCTAACAATTACCGATAAACCATCGGGGGTTACAACTTTAAAAGAAATCGCCTTTACAGAATAAATTGTTGTTTCTTTTCCACTCTTTTTATCGCGCGTAAAAGTTATAACCGAACAAGGAACCTTTATTTCCTTAACATTTTGGTCAAACTCATAGCCGGAAGAGGTAACAACGGGAACAGCCCACATTTTACTTTGAAGCAAGGCCCCGGTTTCTGCTTTATTCAAAGAATAAATTTTGAAATTTTTTAGCCTCGATTCGTTTTTGATTGTTACAAAATTGTAAGCCTTACCAGAAAGTCTTTCGTTGTCAAACCTGGTGGCTTTAATGGTCTGCTCATTTTTTATCGGTTTTTGCTGAGCAAAAATTTCTCGTGTTGCAGAAAAAATCATCACAACACCCATAAGTAAATAAACAAATCTTTTCATGATCGTTTCGTTTTATGTTAGACAATTAAAATTATCAAATTCAATTGTTCTCGAAAATGTTAATGTACTCGAAAACAGAAAATTATATCATATATAAAAATATTTGTCAATACCCAGAAAATATAAGAAAAAACAAGCAAATACAAAACAAATAAAAAGAGCAGAAACTTTGTCTCTGCTCATTGTTTTTAATAGCTGTTATTCTTCCTCTTCGTCGTATTCTTCATCATCTTCACCAAGATCGTTATCTTCGGCAACAACTTGGCTTTTCAAGAGGCTATCGATGGCAGAAAAAATCTTTTCATTTTCCTTTTTCAAGGCCTCATTCTCTTTCTCCAAACCACTGATACGACTGTTTGCCCAATTGGCACTCTTCTGAGCTTTATCGGCTTTTTCGTCGGCTAATTTAACCTCCTTAACAAGTCGCGGAATCTTGAGAGTATCAATAACGTTAACCGTGCTATCGATAACAGTAACCTTTTTATCAACTCCAACAACTTTCGTTAGGATAATTTTATTGCCCTCGACAACTGTTTTGTTGGTACTTCTAATACCAAAAAACAACAAGATACCAATCACGACAGATATTACTATCGCTATTATTGGAAGGCGATTCTCATTCATCTTTTTTCCTCCTATTTATTTTATGTTAAACAATTTTTTTGATTTTAAATTACAAAATAACATTTAATTATATCACATAAAAAAAATTTTGTCAAGGATTGTGACTCAACCCCCTCAACCGACGCATCTCAGTAAAAACACTATCTTTTACTTCTAACATACCATGACCGATCCACTCTATAACACTGTCATATCTTTCGGACATTTCTTTGTTCTTCTTAACCTCACTATCCAATCTTTTTTCCAATTTTGTTAACTTTGATTGTAAATCATTAATTTTTAATTGAGCATTTTTGTCAGATTCATTGGACTCAAAATGTTTGGAATTTTTTAATAAAGAAGAATCTTGAGGTAAAATAGAAGTAACTGGCAACACTGAAGCATAATTTTTATCAGCAACAAAACCAGTTTTATTCTCCCTTGGCTCCGAAGAGTTAATTTTTTGTGTTTTATCGAGATGATCTTTGTAATTTTCTAGGTCATAAGACATTACAACCTCATCATTCATTTTAATCAATTCTTTTGCCGAAAATACGGACAAAACAATTAAAACCAAAATTAGCGCAATTAAGCCGGTTTTTGTTTTCATGTTTTATTATTTTAATGTACATTATTTTAACCCCGAATTATATCATAAAAAAATATATTTGTCAATACGGAGTTAAAAGCACGTATTGACAAAATATTTTAAATATGATACAATCAAGGGTTGTATTTAGTTCATTAAAAAGCCAAATGCTAAATTAAAAAATTTTCTAGGAAGCAATTTTTGTTTTCTGAAAAATTTTTTAATTTAGTATAAACCAAAAAAACAAAACAATAATGGAAGCGAAAATTCTGGACTACATCTACGATGAAAACAAAGAATTGATTGGAGTAAATCTTGATCAGATCGGTGAACTAAAAATTAGTCACTGGGAAGAAAAGGTTATCGGCTCGTTTGCCAGGGTGGAATTTAAAATTCCAGCTAAAGACGGCGTATTCACCAAATTTATTCCTGAAAGACTTCGTCTTTATAAAAATGGTGAAATACAAAGCATGCTCCCCTATTGGCGACACGGGGTTTTCGTTAAATCAACAAAAGGAGAAGATGTTCTGGTGACCAGATGCTATTATCATGTTGATTCTAAAAAAACAGAAAACAGCCTGCCCTTCGGAAAAACAGTTATTGGAACTGTTGAAATTCGAAAAGCGACCAACGCCAAAACCGGAGAAGAAAAAATAATTTTAAATTTTATTTACTCTGGTGAAACCAAAAAAATTGAGAAAAAAAGGAAAATTGTTATTGACAGCGGCTCCGACAAGGAACCAATATTCAAAACAAAAATTCCCGGAAGTGGAGGAAAAATGATTAAAGTATTCAACGTTTAATTCTCCCCTCAAAAAAACAAAAGCGCAAGAAAAAAATCTTGCGCTTATTTTTTTATATTTATTTTGCTAAAATTAATAACCAATATTTTTAATAAAATAATCCTTTAAATCACTGATTTTAATTCTTTCCTGTTCCATTGAATCTCGATGTCTTAAGGTAACATCATTATTTTCCAGACTATCAAAATCGACTGTTAAACAATAAGGCGTTCCTATTTCATCTTGACGGCGATAACGCTTACCGATATTACCATTGTCGTCAAATTCACACTTCCAATTAATTTTTAATACATCAAAAACTTCTTTGGCTTTAGAAACTAATTCTGGTTTATTTTTTAACAAAGGAAAAACAGCAATTTTAACTGGGGCTAATTTAGAAGAAATTTTTAAAACAATTCTAGAATTATCTCCCTCACCCTCTTCACAATAAGCATCAGATAAAATAGCCAAAAAAGTTCTACCAACACCAGCCGACGTTTCAATTATATGAGGAGTAAAACGAGAGTTGTCGCTTGGATCTAAATAAGTTAGATCTTTACCAGAGTGTTTGCTGTGTTGAGTCAAATCATAATCTCCTCGAGCATGTATTCCTTCTAGCTCTTTAAAACCAAAAGGAAAGTTATACTCAATATCATAAGCTTCTTTAGCATAAAAAACCAAATTTTCATGTTTGTGCCATTTTAAATTATTCTCCTTAATCCCTAAACTCAAATAAAAATTCCAACGAACATCCTTCCATTCATTATAATATTTCTGATAATCTTCTGGCCTAATAAAATATTGCATTTCCATTTGCTCAAACTCTCTAGTTCTAAAAATAAACTGTCTGGCAGTTATCTCATTTCTAAAAGCCTTACCAATTTGAGCAACTCCAAAAGGAACTTTAACTCTAGTTGAGTCTAAAACATTTTTATAATTAACATAAATTCCCTGGCAAGTTTCTCCTCTTAAATAAGTTGGTTCCTTAGACCAATCTCCGGTAAAATTTCCCAGATTAGATTGAACTAATAAATTAAATTTTTTGCCTGGCGTAAAATCTTTAGCTCCGCAATTCGGACATTTTATTTTATCTTTATTTTGGCTAAAAATTTCATTAATTTCCTCTTCGCTCATTTTTTCATCAGCAAAAATTCCAGCCTCTTCCAATAAAGAATCTAGTCTTAGACGAGAATGACACTTGCGACATTCAGTTAAGGGATCAGAAAAACCTTTGACATGACCAGAGGCTTCCCATATTTTGGGATTCATAAAAATAGCTGAATCGAGACCAACAACATCGTTGCGATACTGAGTCATAGCTTTCCACCAAGCGTTTTTGATATTATTAGCCAATTCTACTCCGTAAGGACCGTAATCGTAAACGGCCGGAAAACCATTATAAATTTCCGAGGATTGAAAAACAAAACCCCGTCTTTTACACAAAGAAACTATTTTTTCCATTTTACTTTCTTGGTTGCCACTGCTCATATTTTTAAATATATTTAAATTTAAATTTCTTCAATATTAGTTTTAATACCCAACAAAGAAAAAGCGTTTTTCATTAAAACAATGCAAGATTTAATTAACACCACTCTGGCTCGCATGACAGCCTCTTCTGCCTGTAAAATATTAACTTTTTGATAATAATCATTAAATATTTTTACAAAAGAAAACAAATATTTTGCCACCTCACTAGGATCATTATCTTTTCCAGCTTTAATAATAATATCCCCATATTTGGAAATTTCCAAACAAATTATTTTTTCAATTTCATCTTTTAAGCTATCAGCTACAGAATTGAAATCGATTTGAGACGGAATTTGAAAATTTGATTTTCTAACAATACTTTTCATTCTAACTAGACTGTATAAAATATAAAGAGCTCCAAACCCATCAAACTTCAAAGCATTCTCTATGTCAAAGGTTATCACTTTATTTGGAGAAACTTTAAGCATTTCAAATTTTAAAATAGCCACGGCTAGTTTTTGAGAATTTTCTTCTATTTTATCATCACTCCAATCTTGGTGTCTCTCTTTGGTTTCTGATACTAATTTATTGAAAATCTGATTATAAAGATCTTTTAATAGAACAATTTTACCTGAACGAGAAGACATCATTCCGTCTGGCAACTTAACAAAATCATAGGCTAGATGAGTAAAGTCATTTTTATAACCGGCTAATTCTAAAATTTTAAATAATTGTTTAAAATGCAAACTTTGCCTTACATCAACTACGATAAAAGATTTTTTTAAATTAGAAAAATCGGAATTCTTTTTTTCAGCTAAAGCTAAATCAGCCACGGCATACAAAGCGGTACCATCACTTCTAACCACCGGCAAAACACCCAAATTATATTTCTCTAAATCAGCAATAATTGCTCCTTGACTTTTTTTAAAAATTTCTTTTTTTAAAAAATTATCTACTATTTCAACCCCTCTTTCGGTAAAATCGCTTTCAAAATAAGTTTTATCAAATTTTATATCCAAGAGAGAATAAATATCATCAAATTCTTTTAAGCTTAATTTTCTGGTTTCTTTCCATAATTGATAATTGTCTCCCTTTTTGCCTTCAATATCTATCATTATTTTACTAATTTCTTCAGAAATTTCTGGTTTTTTTTCTATCTCAGAAACAGACCAAGAATAACACTCTCCTATGTTTTGGCTATGCCCCATTTTATAAGCCCAAACGGTTTTGGCCGTATTTATGCCAAGATCATTAATGAAAGAAACAGGATGAGCATCAAAACCATTAGCTTTAAAAATTTTAACCAAAGAATCACCCAAAACAATATTTCTTAAATGGCCAATATGTATTTCTTTGTGGGTGTTAGCATTAGAATATTCAAAAATAACCCTATCTTGCCCACCAATATTATTATAAAAAAGATTTTTTTGATTATCCAAAGTGATTTTAATTGTTTCAGCTATTAAATATTTTTTGTTTATAAAAAAATTAAGATATGGACCAGCTATATCTACTTTTTCAACAATTAAGTTTAATTCCGGTTCGGACAAAATTTTATCTTTAATTTTCAAAGATAAAACTTTTAAATCTTCTTTGGATTTTTTAGCCAAAGAAAAAAGAGGCAAAGATAAGTCGCCCAAATCATTGCTCGGCGGATAAACAAAGATATTTTGTTCAATATCCAAATTTTTAGCTATTTTTTCTTTAATATGGTCTAAAATCATAAAAAACCAAAAATAATTAGGTCTAGTAAAATTGTATACTATTTATATTGATTTGACAATATAAAGTTAAAAAAAATATTGTATAATTTTCAAAATATGCTATAATTAAATTAATAAAAATTATTAAAATTAAAATCAAAATTATGACCCCTTACAGAGAAATTTTGAAACGAGCTTGGAAAATCTCTTGGAAAAATAAAATTCTGTGGTTTTTCGGCTTTTTCGCCTCACTTATCAGTTTTGGTGCTGAATTAAAAATTTTTTCCAGAGCTTTTAGTCAAGAAAGTGGTTTAAAAATTATAAACAATATTGGCTTATTTATTAAAACTGGGATCTTCTCTAAAAATGCTTTATATAATTTATCATACTTAATTAAAACAGAACCTTGGTCAGCAATCCTTCTGTTTTTAATACTAATAGTGACATTAGCTATATCGCTATTCTTTATTTGGCTAGCCACAACCTCGCAAATATCAATTATTGATGCTGTCAAAAAAATAAATAAAGAAAATAAAGAAAAAATAAACATTAAAGATCAAATAAAAAAATCCAAAAATAAATTCTGGCCAGTTCTAGGGATGAATGTTTTAATTTGGTTAATTATTAATGGGGTTACTCTTTTAATAAGTTTGCTTTTAGTGGTTATTATAATTCAAAACAAATCATCTCTTTTGGCAATTTACGGTTTATTATTTATAATTTTTATTCCGATAATTTTGTTTTTATCTTTCATGATAAAATATGCGATTGCTTATATAGTTATAGATGGTAAAAAAACATCTGACGCTTTAAAAAGCGGTTGGGAATTATTTAAAAAAAACTGGCTAATTAGCATTGAAATGTCTATCACCTTATTCTTCATAAATATTTTAGCTATGGCTATCATATCTATTGTTGTTTTCCTAATCTTCCTTGTCTTGGCTGGTATAGCCATGACAACAGCTATATTTATCTTCTCTTCTCAGGCTTTCTTCTGGGGATTAATATCTATAGCCATACTAATTGCTGTTGTCTTGATTTCTTTGGGTAGTGCTATAATTAATACCTTCCAAATAAGCGCCTGGACAGAATTGTTTATTAAACTAAAAGAAGAAAAAACAAGCAGTAAACTAGAAAGAATATTCTCAGAACAAAAATAAATGTAATTTTAAATAAATGAGTGGATTTGATTCAATCTCCAGCTTGCTTAATAAAAACAAACAAAGTAATGATGATACTGCGCAAGGAAAGCTGGCGGCTAAACAACAAGAAATAAAGCTTAAAGAAATAGAAAGACAAACAAAACTCAAAGCTGATGCTTTGGGTCTTTCTTATGTTAATTTATTTGCTTTTCCTATAAGCCCAGAAGCTATAACCTTAATACCAGAAGAAGAAGCTATTGCCGAAAAAATAATTTGTTTTTATTACGATGGTGAAAATATTCGTTTAGCCACTAGTCGTCCGGAAAATCCTCGGGTTAAAGAAATAGAAGAAGAGTTGAACAAAACTTATTTTACAAAAAGTGTTCTTTATTTAATTTCCGACACCAGTCTTGGTCATGGATTAGAGGTTTATAAAACAATACCAAAAATAAAAAGGGTTACTGGTGGTGTTGAGATTAAAGAAGAAGACTTGGAAAAATTTAAAGCTGATATTGAGAGCTATCAAAGTTTAAATGAGAAAATAAATGAGGTAAATATTACTGATGTTGTTACTTTGCTTTTAGCAACAGCTCTTAAAGTTGGCTCTAGCGATATACATATTGAAGCCGAAGAACAAGGAATTGTCATTAGATTAAGGATTGACGGGGTTCTACAAGAAGCGGCTGTAATCGATAAAATAAAATGGAAAAAAATAATTTCTCGCATGAAGATACTAGCAGCGGTTAAAATTAACATTGAGGACAAACCACAGGATGGAAGATTTTCTATATTTTTAACTGACGACAGGGTTGATGTTAGAGTTTCTTTTTTACCAACCGCCTTTGGAGAAAGTGTCGTAATGAGGCTTTTGAAATCTAGCTCTGTTGGATTGTCTTTTGATGATCTTGGTTTAATGCCTCAAGCTTATGAGATATTAAAAGCTGAAATCGAAAAACCAAACGGTTTAGTCTTAACAACCGGACCAACTGGTAGTGGTAAAACTACAACCTTGTATGCTATTTTAAACAAATTAAACCAACCTGGAACAAAAATTATAACCATGGAAGATCCGATAGAGTATCAGCTTAAAGGAATAAACCAAAGCCAGGTAAACCCTAAAAAGGGATATACTTTTGCCAGTGGATTAAGATCAATACTTAGACAAGATCCAGATGTAGTTATGGTTGGTGAAACCAGGGATTTAGAAACAGCCGAAATAGCTGTTCAAGCTAGCTTGACTGGACACTTAGTACTATCAACTTTACACACTAACGATGCTGCCGGTGTCATTCCGAGATTGATTGATATGGGAATAAAACCCTATTTTTTGGTTCCATCAATTAACGCTGTTATTGGTCAAAGACTTATAAGAAAATTATGCCCGCATTGTCGAGAAGCTCATCAATTAAATGAAGATGAAGAGTTTCAACTAAAAAAAATACTTGGGGTTATCTCCCCTAAAGCCGGTCTCGATATTCCGACTACCCTACCAACAATTTATAAATCCGGAAAAGGATGTGAGCATTGTGGTGGAATTGGTTATAAAGGCAGAGTTGGTATTTATGAAGTTTTTACAATGGACGATAAATTAAAACAACTAACAATAGATAATGCTCCTTCTTTCAAAATATTACAACAAGCCATTGAAAACGGCATGGTAACCATGCTCCAAGATGGAGTTTTAAAAGTTCTAAAAGGAATGACTAGTCTTGATGAGGTTTATAGAGTTATTGGTGTATTTGATTATATTGACGAACTATACGACGTATCAATATCCAAAACGATGGGTAGAGGTATCAAGATTAAAGCTGAAAAACTAGAAGAGGCTCAATCTTTGTTAAAAAATGTTCCGACCATTAATCAATTAATGAAGGAGGTGCCAACCAAAGAAATAATAAATCTATTAATTTCTCTAGCTGTCCAAAGCAGTGCTGGCGACTTGCATATTGAACCAACGGAAAATAATATTAAAATTCGTTTCAGAATAGATGGCGTTCTTCACGATATGTTTGAACTACCAAAAGAAAACTATTTGCCGTTAATTGGAGAGATGAAAATATTAATGGGAGTAGAAACAAACATTAAAAAAGCTACAATTGATGGTCGTTTTACAATCTTCCTTCCGGACTCAAAACTTGATTGTCGTGTCTCAATAATATCAGGAGCTTTTGGAGAAACCATCGTAGTCAGACTTTTAACTGGAGCTGGAGAAGCTTTAGATATCGAAAAATTAGGCTTATCACAATATGCCCTGCCAGCATTAAAACGATCTATGGTTAAAACAAAAGGAATTATTTTGACGACCGGGCCAACTGGTAGTGGTAAAACTACAACTTTATACAGTGTTTTGAAAAAAATTAATACACCCGATGTAAAAATAATTACCGTTGAAGATCCGATTGAGTATCAAATGCCGGGTATTATTCAAACTCAAATCGATAATGATAGTGGATATACTTTTGCAGCCGCTATGAGATCTTTTTTGCGTCAAAATCCAAACATAATGATGATTGGAGAAATTCGTGACCGAGAAACAGCTGAAATATCAATTGAAGCCGCCTTAACCGGACATTTAGTTTTATCAACCATACACACCAACAGTGCGGCTGGCGCAGTCTCTCGTTTTATTGGCTTAAATGTTGAAAGACAAATGCTCGCCAATGCCCTGGAATGTTCCATTGGACAAAGATTAGTAAGAAGAATCTGTCCTTATTGTGAAAAAGAAGAAATTACACCAGACGAAACAAGCATGCAAGAAGTAAAAAAAATACTAGACAGCATTAAAAACCCTAATGTAGTTATACCTAGTCAAATAAAATTCTACAAAGGAAAAGGTTGCGACAAGTGCAACAACATCGGTTATAAAGGTAGGCTTGGTTTGTATGAATCACTAGAAGTTAACGAAGAGATAAGAAAATTGATAGCCACCGAAGGAATAAGTGATTATGAGATAGAACAAAAAGCCATAGAAAATGGAATGATAAATATAATTCAAGACGGCATACTTAAAGCTCTAGATGGTCAAACAACCATTGATGAAGTATTTAGGATAGCCAAATAAAATATGTTAGATAAAAAATTTGTAGAAAGTCTGAGAAAAAATTATATAGAAAAAAATAGTCAAAGGAGGCAAATAATTAGTTCTTCGTCTATAATTCTAAATAATTCCAAAAAGGCAATTTTTGCTACTCACAGACAAGATATAAAATTAGCTGAAGAAAGACTAAAAGAATCCGAAGACATTATAAAAAAAATAGAAAAAAAATTCGGTCTAAACAGATTAAGAGAAGAGGGTTCGTTTTCCGCTTCGATCGAAGAATATGTTGAAGCCAAGCTTTTTCTTTCTTTTGTAAAAACTAAAAAAATTACCAAAATAAAAGAAACAAAAATTAGCGAAGAAGCCTATATTGGCGGTATTTGTGATTTCACGGGCGAATTAATTAGGCTGGCAACCAACGAAGCAATAAATAAAAATTTTGCTGAAATTAAAAAAGTTAAAAATATAATAAATGAAATTCTTAATGAATTGGTAGATTTTGATATTGTCGGACATTTAAGAACAAAATATGATCAGGCTAGAGGAAATTTAAAAAAAATAGAACAAATGGACTACGAAATAAGTCTTAAGAATTATAATAAATAAATGAAAATAGCTATTATATCAGATATTCACGACAATTTGGCCAATCTTGGCCTTTTTTTCGAAATGATAAAAACAGAAGAAATAAAAAAAATTATTTGTTGTGGAGATGTTTGCAATCAAGAAACACTTGTATTTTTAAGTAAAAATTTTAAAAATGAAATATTTTTAGTAAGAGGAAACATGGAGCTGTATGAAGATAGTGAAATACTAAAATTAGAAAACATCGATTATCTTGGTAGATACGGGACAATAGAGATTGGAGGCCTTAGGGTTGGTGTTTGTCATGAACCGATATTCATTAATAATTTATTAGAAAACGATCCGGAATTAAAATTTATTTTTTACGGACATACTCATCGTCCCTGGATATCAATGAGACAAAAAGCAACTTTAATAAATCCCGGAACCCTTGGTGGAGTGTTTCAAAAAGCTTGTTTTGCAATCTGGGACACAGAAACAACAGATGTTAAATTAAAAATAATTCAATAAAAACATGAAAAAAATAGAAAAAATAGCTCTAAAAGCCACTAAGCTAGCATCACAAAAATTAATTAAAATATATCAAAATTTTGATCGAGGAGATATAAAAATGAAATCACCTCACGAAATAGTAAGTTATGCCGACATCCTTTCAGAAAAAATTATCATATCAGAAATAAAAAAACACTTCCCTTGTCATCACATATTATCAGAAGAACAAGGTGATAATAATCAAAAATCAGATTACACCTGGATAATAGACCCGATAGATGGGACAACCAATTTTACAATAAAAAACCCTCTTTGGGCGATATCTGTTGGTTTGTTATATAAAAAAGATGTTGTATTTGGAATTGTTCATGCTCCGATTTTAAACGAAACATATATAGCTTATAAGAATAAGGGGGCATTCTTAAATAACAAAAAAATAAGGGTGTCAAAAATAAAAAAAGATAAAGTTTTGAATACTTTTTGTCATGGAAGCAAAAAAGAAGATATTAAAAAAGCAACAAAATACTACCAAAAACAAAAAGAAAATAATTTTGATTGTCGTCAGCTAGGCAGCGCGTCAATTGAACTAGCCTATGTCGCTAGTGGCAGAATAGAATCAATAACTATTCCAGGAGCAAATTCTTGGGATGTGGCCGCTGGAACACTTTTAGTTTCAGAGGCTGGCGGAAAAGTTACTGATTTCAATAATAAAAAATGGATGACAAAAAGCAAAGACATGATAGCTTCTAATGGGTTGGTTCATAACCAAATTATAAAAACTATAAAAAATATATAAAAAAATAAAAAAACTACTTGGTTAATTAAGTAGTTTTTTTATTGTATTTATTTCTTTTAAAGTCTTTTTTTCGGCCTGAGTCATTATTTCCAGAGAAACGTTTTTATCAAAATAGGCCTTCATCCTTGATCGACCAGAATAAGACGAGGTGTCTGGATTTATAACAACATCGGAATCCTTTAACGTGTTTTTAGATAAATTTAACAAAGTTATTTCCGTTGCTCTATTCATTATCTTAAACATATCAAACTTAGAACTAGAAAAAATATAATCATTATATAGATTTACTGATAAAACAACATCTGCGCCCATTTTTTTAACTATGTCATCTGGAACCGGATTACTTATTCCACCATCAATAAGTATCGTTTCTTTATTATATTTAACCGGCTTAAAAGCCACCGGAATGGAAATACTGGACATAACAGCCTCGGCTAAATCCCCCTTAGTAAATACAAAGGGCTTCCCACTAATTAAATCGGTAGCAACAATTGAAATTGGAACTTGAGTATTTTTAAATTCAGCCCCTTTAAACATTTTTAAAAGATCCTTCATTAAATATTTATTACCAATAAAACCTTCTTTTAAACTAAAGGCTTTTAAATAATTAAGCTTCTTTTTTTGCAAATTCAAAACGTCGTTAATTGTTCTTTCCACATCTTTAAAGATTGCATAGTGAGCACCAATTAAGGCACCAATACTGCTTCCGGCCAAAAAATCAATTGATATCTTATTGTCAATTAAAGCTTTTATGACGCCAATATGGGCCGAACCCCTAAAACCACCACTTCCCAGAGCTAAACCTAGTTTTTTTTGTTTTTTTTGAGAAAAAATCATATTATTTAAGACCAGAATTTAAATATTTACCAGTATAACTTTTTTTATTTTTAATTAATTCTGAAGGCGTACCGGAAAATAAAACTTGACCACCAGCATCACCGCCGTCTGGACCAAGATCAATAACCCAATCAGAACATTTAATAACATCTGAGTTGTGCTCAATAACCAAAACAGTGTTTCCTTTATCAACTAAAGCATTAAGAACTTTTAATAAATTTTTAACATCATCAAAGTGTAAGCCCGTTGTTGGTTCGTCTAAAATATACAAAGTTTTTCCGGTAGATGGACGAGAGAGTTCAAAGGCTAATTTAATTCTCTGAGATTCTCCCCCAGATAATGTAGTAGCGCTTTGACCGAGTCTAATATAGGATAAACCAATATCATTTAATATTTTTAATCTGCTACAAAGATTTTTATTGTGAGAAAAAAATTTCAAAGACTCCTCAACTGTCATTTCTAAAACTTCAAAAATATTTTTTCCATTCAATTTTACTTCTAACACTTCTTTTTTATATCTTTGACCACCACATTCATCACATTTAACATAAACATCGGGTAAAAATTGCATCTCTATTTTTATAAGACCATCTCCTTGACACTTTTCACATCTACCGCCACTTAGATTGAAAGAAAAATGAGCCGGTTTTAGAAATCTTTTCTTAGACTCTTCTAGAGAAGCAAACTCATCTCTAATATAAGAAAAAATTCCAGTATAAGTAGCCAAATTAGATCGAGGAGTTCTGCCAATTGGTGATTGATCAATATCTATTATTTTATCTATCCATTCAACACCCAAAATTGTCTTGTGCTTCCCTGGCTCTTCTTTGGCTCTGTAAAATTTTTTATTTAGAGCCTTGGCTAAAATATCTATTATTAAAGTTGATTTTCCAGAGCCAGAAACTCCAGTGACTGAAATTAATTTTTCTAAAGGAATTTCAACATCAATTTCTTTAAGATTATTTTCTGAAGCACCTATTATTTTTATTGATTTTCCACTTCCCTTGCGACATTTTAGCGGTGGTTCAATTTTTTTTCTACCAAATAAATAATCGGCGGTTAAAGAATTTTTAACATTTTTAACTTTTTTCATTTCTCCAGCAAAAATCAATTCCCCTCCATGCTCACCGGCCCTGGGACCAATATCTAATAGATAATCAGCCGAAAACATCATTTTAGGATCATGCTCAACAACTATTATCGAATTACCTTTATCTTTTAACTTTTTTAACATCAAGATTAAATTTTCGTTATCTTTAGGGTGTAAGCCAATTGAAGGTTCATCCAGAACATACAAGAGACCGACGAGATTAGAACTAATCTGATGAGCTAATCTTAGTCTTTGAGATTCTCCACCAGAAAGAGTTGTAGCTGATCTAGAAATAGATAAATAAGAAAGACCAACTTTATTTATATTTTCCGCCCTTAGTAAAACTTCTTTAGCAATTGAAGAAAAAATAGGATCAGGATTTTTTTTGTTTTTTTCTTCTTTTAATAAAGTTCCCCAAAAAACAATTAAATCTTTTATATTCTTACTTGATAATTCAGAAATATTTATATCTTTAAATTTAACAGATAAAGAATCGCCATTCAGTCTTTGGCCAGAACAAACAGGACAAACTCCCATTCTCATATATTGCTCTATTTTTTGTCTGATATAATTAGAATCGGTTTCTTGATATTTTTGATTCAACCCTTCAATAACACCAACAAAATAATTATCCCCATTTAAGATTAAATTTAAATTTTTTTTGCTCAAATCTTTCAAGGGAGAATTAAAATCAAATTTATTTCTATTAGCCAACTTTTCTATTTCGGCCATTAAAGTTTTCTGATTGTCAAAATTATAATGAAGCCAAGGCTTAATAGCTCCTTGGGATACGTTTAATTTCAAATTTAAGATTGATTTTGGCTCTATTTCCATTTTATAGCCCAACCCCCCACAAGCCGAACAAGCTCCTTGACTAGAATTAAAAGAAAAATCTATTGGCTTAAAAACTGGTCTTTCCCAAGAACATTTCGGACAAATTAGTTTCTGTTCAACTTTTTTTCTGTTTTCATATTTTTTTGAACCTAATAACTCCATTTTAGCGCCACATTCACGACAATAAGGAATTCCTAGTTTAGAATAAAGCAAACGAAAATAATCATATATTTCTGTTATTGTTCCAACAGTAGAGCGAGGATTGTTGGTAACAGACCGTTGATCTATAGATATTGCCGGAATAAGGCCATCAACTGAGTCAACGTCTGGTTTATCCATCATCCCCACAAACTGCCGAGCATAAGACGATAGGGACTCAACATACCTTCTTTGACTTTCGGCATATATTAAATCAAAAACCAAAGACGATTTACCAGAACCAGAAAGACCAGTAACAACAATAAATTTATTTAAAGGAATTTCTAAATCTATGTTTTTTAAATTATTAACTCTAGCTCCTTTTATTTTTATAAAATTCGGCATTTTAATTTGAATTTAATATTTAATTTATAAAATAGAATAAAATAAACGGATAAAACCTAAGATTATTTTATCAAAAATATTGATTTTTTTGTTTTTTACTGGAAAATCACAAGAATTTTCTTTCCATTTTTCTATAATTAACAACAAATCATTAACTAATTTTTTGTTATTAGAAAAAATACCCGATTCAACATTCATTCTAAAAGACATAATATCTAAATTTTGAGACCCAATTAAAACATCTTGATCATCAATCAACAGCACCTTGGAATGATTCATTTCTTTTTGGGCATAAAATTTAATATTTGAATTTCTAATTTGATAAATATGGGCATAGTTAACCCTATCTAAAAATTTTAAATCTGTTTTTAGAGGAACAATAATTTCAACCAAAACTCCGCGAGAAGCGGCGTTATCCAACAAGGCAATGAGCCAACGAGGAGGAACAAAATAAGGGGTTACTATTTTTATACTTTTTTGAGCTGATATTATTTTATCTTGATAGTAAGTCTCCAGAGCATAAACATTATGACTAGGAAGATTTTCCAAAAATTGGGCTTTCAAATTTTCAAGTATTGAGTGTTTTCTTTTTTCTAAAATATGATTTTTCTTACCACCACTCATCATATAAGAATAAGAAAAAGATCTTAGAATATTTTTTATTAAAATTTTTCCACTAACTCTCATTTGCAGATCAACCCAATCAATACTTTTTCCGTGAAAATTAACACCTCCAATAAAAGCAGTCGAATCATCTATTATTAATATTTTTCTATGAGTTCTTCTCAGCCATTTACTAAAAAATAAAACTTCGACTCCATTATCTCTTAAAAATTTAATATCAGAACTTTTAAACTCCGAACTTCCGAAAGCATCCAAAACCAAAATAATCTCCAAACCCTCTCTTGCTTTATCAGCTAATATTTTCAAAAAATCATATTCTTGAATTTTATTATCAAGAATATACATTTCCATATAAATATATTTTTTAGCTTTTAAAATGGAACTGATCATTCCCTTCCAGGCCTGTTTAGATGTTGTATATAATTTATATTTCATAGAAAATAGCTCAAAAAAAATTATAACATATTTTTTTAAAAGCTTAAAGCCCTCTGACAAAATACGGAAATAATAAAATTTTCTTATAAAAAAATAAAACCGGAAAAATCCGGTTTTATTTACTTTTTTTGTTTGATAATTTCGAAGCTAACAGGCATCAATTCAGTTTTTTCCCATTACTTAATAATGGGTCTCTTCTTAACAAGAAGAGCCGACCTAAATTTTTAAACCGTAGTTTAAAAATTTTATCTCCCTAGAAAGGAGGTGATCCATCCACAGCTTCCGCTACGGATGCCTTGTTACGACTTAGTCCTTGTCGCCGGCCTTACCTTCGGCCCCTAAAAGGGGACTTCGGGTACTGCCAACTCCCTTGACTTGACGGGCGGTGAGTACAAGACCCGAGAACGTATTCACCGTAGTATAGCTGACCTACGATTACTAGCGATTCCAACTTCATGAAGTCAATTGCAGACTTCAATCTGAACTGAGAAAAGTTTTTAGGGATTTGCTCCACCTCGCGGTTTGGCGTCCCTTTGTACTTCCCATTGTAGCACGTGTGTAGCCCAAGGCGTAAGAACCATGCTGATTTGACGTCATCCCCACCTTCCTCCCATTTAAAACGGGCAGTCTCTCATGACATATAAAACATGAGATAAGGGTTGCGTTCGTTTTCCGACTTAACGGTACATCTCACGACACGAACTGACGGCAACCATGCAGCATCTGTCTAGCACCCTCGAAGGCCTTCCTGTTTCCAGGACATGCAGCTAGATGTCAAACCTTGGTGAGGTTCTTCGTTTATCGTCGAATTAAACCACATGCTCCACCGCTTGTGCGGGTCCCCGTCTATTCCTTTGAGTTTTAAGCTTGCGCTCGTACTCCCCAGGCGGGATGCTTAACGGGTTACCTTAAATTAACAGCACTGAAAGGGTCGATACTTCCAATACTTAGCATCCATCGTTTACGGCGTGGACTACTGGGGTATCTAATCCCATTCGCTCCCCACGCTTTCGTCCCTGAACGTCAGAACTGTCCCAGCAAGTTGCTTTCGCATTGAGTGTTCCTGCTGATATTAACGGATTTAACCCCTACACCAGCAATTCCGCTTGCCTCTTCCAGTCTCTAGTTTATCCATCTCTCCCGCAGCCCCCTGGTTGAGCCAGAGGATTTAACAGGAGATGCGACAAACAGTCTACGGACGCTTTACGCCCAATAAATCCGGATAATGCTTGGGGCCCTCGTATTACCGCTGCTGCTGGCACGAGGTTAGCAGCCCCTTATTCATTAGGTACTGTCATGATTTCATCCCTAATAAAAGTACTTTACGCCCCGGAGGGCTTCTTCATACACGCGGCGTCGCTCCTTCAGGCTTTCGCCCATTGAGGAATATTCTTGACTGCAGCCTCCCGTAGGAGTCTGGGCAGTATCTCAGTCCCAGTGAGCCGGGTCATGCTCTCACACCCGGTACCCGTCGTTGCCTTGGTGGGCCATTACCTCACCAACTAGCTGATAGGACATAGACCCCTCCCGAAGCGCCTGAACTTTAATTAAAAAGCATAAGCTCTTCAATACCATCGAGTATTATTCTCGCTTTCGCAAGGTTATCCTCGTCTTCGGGGCAGGTTATCAATGTGTTACTCTCCCGTTTGCCATGCCTTTATACTCATTACCGCATACGAATTTCGGAGAAAAAATATTTCTTTACTAATATTTGTTCTCCTTAGCTCCTACGCAGTGAAGAGTATAAAAGCATTCGACTTGCATGCCTTAGACACGCCGCCAGCATTCATCCTGAGCCAGGATCAAACTCTCAATATAAATATTTAGAATTTTGATTGCTCAAAATATAATGTTATCATTACCTAATTTTATAGAAAACTATAAAATATTGGATTTATTGAATTGATGCCTGTTAGCATCAAAATCTCACCAAACAAAAAATATAAAAGAACGTTTTGCAAATTAAATTATAGACACTATCAGAAATAATGTCAACTAAATTAAATTGCATAATCTTGGCGATGGTCTACTCTCCCAGGGCTCATGCCCAAGTACCATCGACGCTGAAGGGCTTAACTTCCGTGTTCGGGATGGGAACGGGTGTACCCCCATCGCTTAAATCACCAAGATTATGCAATCTAATAAGATTACATAAATGTAATTAACTTAAAATTAGAAAAGTGGGAAAATCAAACGACTTATTAGTACTCCTCAGCTGAATCCATTACTGGACTTACACTTAGAGCCTATCAACCCTATCATCTCTAGGGAGTCTATGAAACCTAATCTTAGAGACAGCTTCGCGCTTATATGCTTTCAGCGCTTATCTTAACCGAAGGTAGCTACCCAGCAATGCCCTTGGCAGAACAGCTGGTACACTAGAGCTTCGTCCTTCCCGGTCCTCTCGTACTAAGGAAGGGCCTCTTCAAGTTTCCACGACCATAGTGGGTAGGAGACCGACCTGTCTTACGACGGTCTGAACCCAGCTCGCGTGCCGCTTTAATGGGCGAACAGCCCAACCCTTGGGAGCTTCTCCACCCCCAGGATGCGACGAGCCGACATCGAGGTGCCGAACCACGCCGTCGCTGTGGACGCTTGGGCGTGACTAGCCTGTTATCCCCGGAGTAGCTTTTATCCGATGAGCTTCCACCATCCTACATTGAATGGTCGGATCACTAAGTTCCGCTTTCGCGACTGCTTGACTGGTAAGTCTCGCAGTAAAGCTGGTTTATGCCTTTACACTATCTCTCGGGTTTCCATTCCGAGATAACCAACCTTTGTAAACGCCTCCGTTACCTTTTGGGAGGCATCCGCCCCAGACAAACTACCCACCAGACACTGTCCCACGTAATACGTGGTTAGAATTAAAAGCACACAAGGGTGGTATCTCACTGGCGCCCGAAGGCTCCCACCTATTCTGAACATGCATACCCCTAATCCAATATCAAGCTGTAGTAAAGCTTCACGGGGTCTTTTCGCCCTACTATGGTTAACGAGCATCTTTACTCGTATTGCAATTTCGCCGAGTTCTTCGTTGAGACAGTGAACAAGTGGTTAAGCCATTCGTGCAGGTCGGAACTTACCCGACAAGGAATTTCGCTACCTTAGGACGATTATAGTTATCGCCGGCGTTCATCCGCGCTTCAATTCAGAGCTTCTCCCACCGAAGTGAAATAACCCCTCCTCTTAACGTTCGGACACTGGCCAGGCTTCACCCTCTATACATCATCTTTCGATTTAGCAGAGAGCTGTGTTTTTGTTAAACAGTCCCTTGTTCTCTTTAGCTGTGGCCCTGCAAACAGGGCAGGCCTTATCTCGAAATTACGGCCGCTGTTTTGCCGAGTTCCTTAACGAAGATTCTCTCGTACACCTTAGGCTTCTCGCCTCATCTACCTGTGTCGGTTTTAGTACGGATACTATAATTTTTAACCCTAGAAGTTTTTCTTGACAATTCTTTAACCTAAATCGGATCCACCGAGGCTTCACCTCTAGACAATCCCTTGAAATTGTTGATCCGGATTTACCTAGATCATTTCTTGGAACAATCAACGCTCATACCAATAAAACGCTTAAACCTTAGAATTGTGTCCCTCCATCAGAAATTACAGTAGTGCTGGAATATTAACCAGCTTATCCATCGACTTCTCTTGCACTACACAAGATACGCCTTAGGACCGACTAACCCTGGGTCGATTTACGTTGCCCAGGAAACCTTAGATTTTCGGTGGGCAGGGTTTTCACCTGCCTTTATGCTACTCATGCCAACATTCTCACTTCCGTTCGCTCCACCAAGACTCACGACTTGGCTTCAGTGCTGAACAGAACGCTCCTCTACCACTCCCTGCTAAAAGCAGAAAGTTCGCATCTTCGGTAATATGCTTAGCCCCGATAAATTTTCGGCGCGGAACAACTTGATTAGTGAGCTATTACGCTATCTTTAAAGGATGGCTGCTTCTAAGCCAACCTCCTAATTGTCGCGGTCACAACACCACCTTTTACACTTAGCATATATTTAGGGACCTTAGATTGCGATCTGGGCTGTTTCCCTTTAGACTGATGAACCTTAGCGCCCATAGTCTGACTCCTGAGTTATATTTACTGGTATTCGGAGTTTGGTTAAAGACGGTATCTTGCGACCCGCCCTCATTCAGTGCTCTACCCCCAGTAATAAACACTCAAGGCTATCCCAAAAGATATTTCGAGGAGAACCAGCTATCGCCGAGTTCGATTGGAATTTCACCGCTAACCACAGCTCATCCCCTAGTGTTGCACGGCTAGTGGGTTCGGTCCTCCATGTGGATTTCTCCACACTTCAACCTGGCCATGGTTAGATCACCCGGCTTCGGGTCTTGTCCATGCGACATATCAATTATCATATTGAAATAAGAAGCATCTTATTCCAATAAGATAACTGAAACGGGCTATTAACCCTCGCTTTCACTCCGCATATTTTCCATAGGAACTTATGCAAGCCACATAGAACAAACTCGTTGGCTCATTCTTCAATAGGCACGCCGTCACCGTGCAAGCACGGCTCCGACTCCTTGTAAGTATATGGTTTCAGGTACTATTTCACCTCCCTCACCGGGATGCTTTTCACCTTTCCCTCACGGTACTTGTTCACTATCGATCATAAAAAGTATTTAGCCTTGGGTTATAGTCAACCCAGATTCATACGGGATTTCACGAGGCCCGCACTACTTAAGAACGATCATGCTAAAGTAATATTTTTTTCACTTACGGGACTATCACCCTCTTTAGTTGAACTTTCCAGTTCATTTAGTTAAAAATATTATTTATGACTTTAGTCCATTTTATTCAAGAAATGAAAACAATCGTCTTACAACACCTTATAAACATGTGGACTTGACTCCTTCTACAATATTTCTTTCACAAAAGTAAAATTAATAATTGCTCGGTTTATAAAGTTTAGGCTCCTCCCCTTTCGCTCGCCACTACTAAGGGAATCAAATATTTTTTCTTTTCCTCCGGCTACTAAGATGTTTCAGTTCACCGGGTTTACCCCCTGCTAAATGCAGGGCACTCTATCTTCAATAGAGTAGGTTTCCCCATTCGGAGATCATCGGATCAAAGGTTGCTTGCCACCTCCCCGAAGCTTATCGCAGGCTGCTACGTCCTTCATCGTCTTTTTATGTCAAGGCATTCACCATATACCCTTAACGAGATTTTCCCACATTTCTAACTTTAAAAAATTAAAAATGTTCTCTAATTTATATTTTTCTTCGAAATAAAACTTATTATTGAAATTGCTTAAGAATAATAAGTTTGTCATTTTGTTATTAAAGTCCTTCCAATAAACAGCAAAAATTTGAAAACTATTTTACATAATTTTCAAGTTTGTGATATTTATTTTGACAAAGAAAAAACCGCTTGAAAAGCGGTCACCAAAAACGTTAAGTTTGGAACCGCGACTAAAAATTATTTAAAGATAAAAATGAATTTAGCATATTCAAACAAACTCGAACCTTTTTTTAAACAGTGAGTCCATTATATATTATTTTTAAAACATTGTCAACCCCTTGATAAATAAGGGTTAAATCAGTATTTTTTAAAACTAATTATTTATTTTTTAAATAATTAATTTTAAAAGAATCAACAAAGGATTCTACCAAAAAAGGTATGTCGGAAATTATTATTGATTCATCGTTATTAAAAAAACCAGCTATGCTCCAATTATTAGTACCCGTAATTAAAATTTTATCATCAATTATCATGGTGTGCTGATGCAAAAAAGAATTTAAAATATTTTGTCCCAATTCTTGCATTTCATATTGTCTTTTTTCATCCGTTATTACCTCAACATTATCATAAACCCCGACTTTAAAAATACTTTTAAAAACTGATCCGTTTTGATTAAGATTTGACTCATCAGTAATCATTGTTATTTTTTTGTCTTTTGGTATTAATAAAATTTCTTTAGCCAAACCTCTATCAGTCCAAAGCCAAATCATTATTCTAATTTTTTCTTGAGTGTTTTTTGCTAATTCAATCATTCTATTTTTAGCATTATTATATTTATCTCCTGGTGAAAACCAAATTTCTATAAAGCCGTTTTTATACTTAATACGCGCAGCAAATGGGTTAACATTTTCAATTGTTTTTCTAGCTCCGTGAATGCCAGAATTTATTCTGTCAAATTCTTCGCCAAAAATTCTAACAAAATTTTCATCATTAGTTTTAATTAAAAAACTAGGATCATATTTTTCTTGCAAATGGGTAAAATTATAGGAACCAAAAAACAATGTTCGACTTTCAAGTTGACGATCAATAATAATAAACTTATGGTGCATTAAATATGATCTATTATTTTTCCAAAAAGAATAGGTTATATCTTTCCTGGTAATAAAATTTTCTATATCAGCAAAAAAAACATCATGAATATCCTTTCCCTTGCTGCAAACCAAAACAACTATTTCAACTCCTCTATCAGCCGCTTTTTTCAGGGCTTCCTTAATATTAGAATCGTTCATCGCGTAAACGGCTATTTCAATAGTATTAGTGGCGGAATTAATTGATTTTATAACTTCATCAGAAAAAATATTTTCACCCAGCTTGTCATTAAAATAAACATCAGCCTTAAAATCATAATCAACAGTCAACTCTTCTCTTGGGGCTATCGGAGTTATTTCTTTTAAATTTTTATTGTCAGAAAAAAAATAAAACAAAGAAAGAAAAAACAAAAAAAGAATTAAGAACAAACTAAAAAAAATTATAATTAAATTCCTTGTATTATTTTTATTTTTTTTCTCTAATTTCTTTTGATTGGATTTCATATTTTTTATAATAACTTAAAATTTGATTATCGTTTTTAGAAAAAACAATTATGCTTGTTTTATTTAATTCATCGCTGATTAAGCGCAACATTTTATTAATGGGTTCATAGTTTAGATCCAGCCATAAATTATCAATAACTATAACATCCGGCTTAACAATTAAACAATGAGCACAATGAGCCGCAAAAGATTTTACAAAATTATTAAAAACAAATTCTAATTTTATATTATAGTTAGCATCCTGGCTTAAATTTTGAGCTATCAGATCAAATTTTTGAATCTTTTTTATATTTTTTTCAACTTCCTCCATCGAAATCATCTCCTTGTCTTTTCCCGAAACAAATTCCAATAAAGTTCGCACAGATTTAAATAGTGGATCAAAATAATAGGGACGAGGCCGACAACCAGACCAAAAAGAATAATTGAATTTCTGACCATCAATTTTTACTTTCCAGCTCAGAGGATTGCAAACCTTTAAACCAGAAAAAGCTAAGGCTAAAGATGTTTTTCCGGATAAATTTTCACCTGTAAATAAATATCTATTTCCGCTTTTAAAAACAAAAGACAAGCGACGATAGTACGCACCTTCTAAAAACAATTTCGTCTTTCTATTGTGAAAGCTTATTTCGTTTCTAACTATTGGCGCCATTTTTGTTAACGAAATTCTTTTTGGCAAAACTGATAGCACTATTCCTAGTTTAGCTGGGTAAGTATAAAGACCAATAGTTGAAGCCTCATAAAGAGCTCGGGAAATATAGATAATAAAAAATATAAGAAATAGATAGTTGAAATTATGTTTAGCAAAATAAGAATTCAAAAATCCTTCATTAAAATTTACAAAAAAATAAATAATTATTACTAATAAAAAAATAAACTTTCCAGCCAAACGAAACCACAAATCGCGACGAATTCTGAAATAAGAATCAAAATCTACCAAGCGATCAAATTTTTTAATAAAATAACCCTCTTGAAAAAATCTTTTTAAAAAAGATTTATCAGAAAAATTGAAACTGATATGTTTTAATATTTGAGAATAAAAAGTAACCTCTCTGGATATATAATATCTGGAAATAAAATAAGAAAACAAAATTATAATCAAAGAAAGTACCACAAAAAATAAAGAAGACCACAATAAACTTAAATCAATCAAATGGGCAATAAAAACAAAACAGGCAAAATAAAAAAACCAACGGATAACTGCAAAAAAAACTTTAGTAACAAAAGAGGAAAGCAGGGGCAAATGATAAGATATTTTGGCTATTAAATTAGATTGAGACTCTCCGTTTATAGAAGCCTCCCCTCTGTTTAAATAAAAAGAAACTATTCTTTTTCTAACCTCGTTGCTAAGATAAACTGATAAAGTTTTTTCCTTTTTTATTGAAAAATATGAAAACAATAGAAAAAGAACGGAAAAAACAATAAACAACAACAAGAGGCTATTATTCGTTGTTTCAAAATTTAATTTATTGCGACTAATTAATAGCAACAACAACTCTACAATTGTCTGACAAACAATTAGGGTTAAAGCCAAAAAAAATAAAACCCTATTTTTTTTATAAAATTTTTTAAAAAAAGAAATGTAAAAACCCAAACCTCTTTCTTGATCAATCGGCAAGGCATTGTTTCTTATTTTTTTTAATTCTGAAATATTTTTATTTTCGATCATAATGAAATTTTAAGTAAAATTTATACAAGGAAATTATTTTGATCTGGCTTTCGGATAATTTATCAACAAGCAATCTTCTATTTCTGGAATTATATTTGCCAAACAAAAATTCAGTTAGAACTTTAAAAAACGATTCGGACAAAAGTTTTATTTGATCAGAGTCATTTATTTGTGGTTTGCTTTTTATAATACCTTTAAAAACATTATTAAAATTTTTTTGAGGATTCTTCATTATTTTTCTCAAAATAGTCATCTTATAATTTTGACTATAATTTTTGTAAATCAAAATCGATTGCCAACTTTTTATTATTTTTTTGACAAAATTATCTGGCAAGGATATTTTACCCGCCAAAAAATTATAACCTAAATAAGAAAATTTTTCTTTAGCTTGACCGAAAAATATTTTATCTAAATTTATTTTGAGTTTCAAATTCGAAACATCATTTAAAAATTCTTCTTTATTTTTTTCTAATTTTTCCTTGTCTGGATCAAGCATTATCAAATCATCACCTACTCGTAAATAAAATTGGGCACGAGAAGAAAATTTCTTATCGATATCGTTTAAATAAAAATTGGTTAAAAGACCAAAAATCGGACAACCAATGACTAGCCCCCTATTTGGTTTTAAAAATTCACCTTGATAGTAAAAACTATTATTAACAAAAACAGATAATAATTTTAAAACGGAATCATCTTTAATAAATTCTGACAACTTCTCCATCATTAATGTCCGATCGATTTCACCAGAAAAATTACTTAAATCAGCCGTAAAGACATAATCGGTATTGAAAAATTTACGATATCTTTTGGCCATTAAATAAGCTGCGTTATAAGGTGATTTTCCTGGACGATAAGAAAAAAGGCGAGACGAAAACTCTTTTTCAAATTCGCCCAAAAGAACTCGATAAATTGCCTGGGATTTAACTCTCTCCTTAATATTGTAAATAAATATCTCTCTATTTTTTTCTGGATTATGTTTTTTAGGAATATAAATATTAAGGGCCGGATCAATTTCTTTAAATTCTCTCATTTCTTTTTTAATTTGCCTAATTAAATTAAAAACAAACAAATTAAAAAAATTTAAATTTAAACCGTCCAAGCCCCTGTACCTATTTTCTTTGTTTTCCAAATGAAAATAATCAAAAACCTCTTGATAGGCTTCCCTAATATTCTTAGAAGATGTTATTTTTTTAAACATTTTAAACAAAAAACTGCTCTTAAGATTTTTAACAGTTATATCTGTTAAAAATTAATAATATAATATTCATTGAGAAGTGGCGGATGAGACCCAGTGATGGCAGGGTAGCGGTAAAAACCAGCTCTAAATTATCTTGGCATTATCAAGAATGGAAAAAAACAGGCTGATTTTAATGCCCTTTTTAAAAAAGGTTTTAAGAGCAGTCAACAAATGTAAAGGTAGCAGAAAAAATCGTTTCAGGATCTTCGACGGATTACCATCAAAGATTATTTAAGTATTTCATTGAGAAGTAGTGTAAAAGCGAAATTTAAGGAGTGATCCTTAATTACCGATAAAATTTTTGTATCTCTTATCGATTTTGATACCCATAACAATGGTTTTGAAACGATTTTAAACTGCTACTTAAATTATATACCAAATGAACAAAAAGTCAAAAAAATAATAATTATTTTAACTAAATTTTATAACACAAAATTATAATGGATATATGAAAAAAAATAAAAAAATAATTTTCTGGCTATTTTTTTTGTTAATAATTTTTATTGTTTTTTTGAATTATTATTTAAAAATTAGAAATAATAAAAATTTAAATATTTTCTTTCTGGATTCAGGCCAGGCTGATACAATATTAATAAAAACACCAGAAGAACAAAATATTATTATTGATTTAGGCAGTAAAGATGGACTTAAAGGTGTTGGTCAGCAAATTTTTTGGTGGGACAGAAAAATAGACATATTAATAATAACCCATCCTCACGATGATCATATCTTGGCCATTCCTCAATTAATAGATAAATATAAAATAAATAAAATAATATTTACTGGGATAATATACGATTCACCAATCTATGAAGAAATAATTAAAAAAGCGCAAGATAAAAAAATAAAATTATTAATTCCGCAAATCAATCAAAAAATATTATTGGGAAAGAGTTGCGAGTTGGATTTTTTATATCCATTAGAAAGTTTAAAAGATAAAAAAATAGAAAATATTAACAATTCTTCCATTGTTAATAGATTGAAATATAAAAACAATTATTTTTTATTCATGGGTGATTCTGAAATTGACATTGAAGAAAAATTATTAGAAAAAAATTATGAATTAAAAAGTGATGTTTTAAAAGTTAGCCACCATGGCTCCATTAGTTCTAGTCATCAAGAATTTATAAAAAAAATAAACCCGAAAATTTCAATCATCATGGTTGGTCAAAATAATAAATTCAACCATCCAAGTTTAAGAACATTAAATAAATTACAAAAAATCGGCTCTTTGATTTTTAGAACCGATTTAAACGGAGATATAAATATAACAAGTGATGGTCAATTGATAAAATATAAACTATCCAGCGAATAATTTATTGGCTAATAAATTTTTAGCTGTTTCCATACTAATCATTCCTCTGTTAGTAAGATCTTTAATGCTTCTTTCAAAGCTAATCATACCTTCGCTAGAATGAGTTTCAATAACACTTCTTATTTGGGCTATTTTTTGTTCCCTAATAAGATTGGAAACAGCTGAATTATTCAACAAGACTTCTCTCACCGCTACTCGACCGCCATTAACACCAGGAACGAGTATTTGAGAGATTACTGCTGATAAAATCAAGGATAACTGTGATTTTATTTGATTTTGCTGATGAGGTGGAAAAATATCAATAATACGATCAATAGTTTGAGAAGCATTGCAAGTATGCAAAGTAGCTAAAACTAAATGTCCAGTTTCAGCCAAGGTTATAGCCGTAGAAATAGTTTCTAAATCGCGCATTTCCCCAACCATAATAACATTAGGATCTTGTCTTAAAACATGTCTTAGGCCACTAGCAAAATCGGGCATATCGGTTCCTAATTGTCTTTGGCTAATTATGCTTTTTTTAGGTTTAAATATAAATTCGATTGGATCTTCAAAGGTGACAATATTACAACTACGAAAATTATTTATATGATCGATCATGGCCGCCAAAGAAGTTGATTTTCCAGAACCAGTTGGACCAGTTATCAAAATTAATCCCTGAGTTAATCCTAGGAGACCATAAACTTGTTTGGGCATATCCAACATTTCCATCGATGGCATAACCTCATCAATAATTCTAGCTGTCATTTTGATATTGCCCTTCTCAAAAGATAAGTTAGATCTAAATCTATAATTTTCAAATTGATAAGAAAAATCTAAATCCTTTTTTCTATTTAAGCGATCAATTTGTTTTTTACTTAAAATATGTTTAATCGCCTTAATCATTTCTTTGTTAGTAACCAAGCTTAAGTCATAAGGCTCTAGAGACGGAGTAAAAGATGAAATATTTTTGGAAATTTCGCTACTAATTAATTCATCATCTTCTGACAAAACAAACCTCTCAACCGAATTTCCCGTATCTTCATAAGACCCTAAAATATTTTTTTGGTTAGAATTGTTTTCTGAGAGTAAATCTTGTTCTTTGCCAATGTTATTATCAAAAGAATTATCAATCATGTCCAAGTCTGGCATTGATTGAAATTTGTCGATTGAAATTAAATTACCATCTATTCTTAGTATTGGCCTTAAACCAGAAACTAAGTGAATATCAGAGGCTTTTTGTTCGACGGCAATCTTAAAAATTTGATTAATATCCATATAATTTATTACCAATTTTTTAACTTTAAACCTTTAATAGCTGCATCAACTTGAGCTTCCTGTTTGGAGCCACCAATTCCAACTGAAACTAGCTCATCGTCTAAAAACAAACCGACTGTAAATTTTTTGTCATGATCCGGACCTTCTTCTTTTAAAACTTTATAAACTGGTGTTATGCCGGTTTTTTCTTGAGATGATTCTTGAAATTTCGACTTAGGATCTAAATAAGATTTATTTTCTATAATATCATTTAAGTTAACAATTATTTTTTCAAGAATAAATTTTTTAGCTGGTTCTATTCCCTGATCAAGATAAATGGCACCGATCAAAGCTTCAATAGCATTGGCCAATATATATTGACGAGCCTTAGAATTTTTATCTTTAGCCTCACCTCTGGAAAGTAAAATATGTCCTTCAATATCCAAACCATCAGCCACTTGATAAAGCATTTTAGAATTAACTAAACTAGCTCGCCAATTAGTTAGATCTCCTTCTGGGTTGTTAGGAAAATTAACAAACAAATACTCAGTAATAACAATTTCCAAAACAGCATCTCCCAAAAATTCCAAACGCTCATTATGACCAAACGGAAAATTATGATTTTCGTTTAAATAAGATCTGTGGGTTAAAGCTTGTTGTAAAAGATCTTGATTTTTAAAATAAAAACCAATCTTTTTTTCTAAATTCTTAAAACTAGACATAAACAAATAAAATAGACTTGTTGCTTAATAATTTTTCTAAATTTAAAAAATTATCAAGTAAAAGGTCTAATTAAATTATTTTTTATTACTTTATTTTTTATTCTTTTTCTTCAACTATTTCTTCTTTTTCTTTGTCCTTTTTTTCCTGATCTTTTGTTTTCTTTCTGTCCTCTGATATTTTTTCTCTTTTATTTTTTTCATCCTCGGGCATATCGGCATAAACTGAGCCTAGCACTCCATTAATAAATTTTCCAGAAGCTTCTCCGCCGAAATTTTTGGCTACCTCGATTGCTTCATTTATGGCCACTTTTGGTGGAACCTCAGTAGCAACAGCTAATTCATAAATTCCTAAACGCAAAACATTGCGATCAACTGCATTTATTTGATCAATCGGCCATTCAGTTGCGTATTTTTTTATATATCCATCTATAAGTTCAATGTTTTTAATAACCCCCTGAGCCAAACTAATAGAAAATCCCTGATCGTCAAAATCAGGAGCAAAATCAGAAAAATCTCGATTAATTATTTCTGCAATATCAAAAGTTTTACCATTAAAATCCCATTCAAATAAAGCTTGCATAGCTATTGTTCGCGATAAATGTCTATTAGCCATAAAAAATTAATATAAATAAAAATAAAGCATAAGATGCTTTATTTCTTGGTTTTATTTTTAATCTTTAAAACAGTTTTGCCGTTGTAATTTCCACAAAAAGAACAGGCTGTATGTGGTTTAATAGCTTGTCCACATTTTGAACAAGTTGCCAAAGTTTGCTTTTTCAAAGAATGATGAGATCTTTGTTGCCTGGTTGCAGAACTTGTTTTTCTCTTCTTTGGTACTGACATAATATTATTTGATAAATTTTTAAATTAAATCTGGATTCATATTATATTTTATAATATATTTTGTCAAATTTAAAACTATCTAACCGGCCTTAAAAGCTTGTTACTAGCAAAAACAACAACTTCGCCATTATAAGTGAAAAATTTGCCAGTTGTAGCAGTAGGGCTAAAGGTATAAAGGACATCACCATCAATGTTATAAATTCCACCGCTGCCTACAGCATGAAGTTCGTTATCAACAATAGCAATTTGACGAATGCCACTGGGAACATTCGATAAGTCCCAGGTATCGTTTTGATTATTATATTTATAAATACGATTATAGTGAGTACAATATAGATCATTATTGAAACTATTAATAAATCTATGTTGAGAACCTATAACTTGGGCAACCGGAGTAAAAATTGATGTTACATCATTCTCTCTGTATCTTATTCCATAACCAGGCAACCATAAACGATTATCAACAACATTGTCATCCAGATAGGAGAGATTAACATAAGTATCCGAGGTAAACAATTGAGCTAGGGTATCAACATTATATATTTTACCAATGTAAGCAAAAATAATATTTCCGTTCCAACTAATAACTGAGTGTCCAAAACGATTATCGGTGCCAGTCTGAATAGTATTTATTTCCCAAGTATTTAAATCTATTTCGGAAATTTTAGTATCTCCTGAAGTAAATAATCTACCTCCTACATATACCAAAGTATGACCAGACGAACCAATGCCACCAACCGCCCCCAATCTAAGATCGGTAGCGTGAAGAAGACTATATTGTCCGTTGCTATACTTCCAAAGTTGTTTATCGGTATCAATAAAAATTAAATCATTTCCAATCGGAACAACATCGACAACGTTTTTCTCAAATTCAAAAAAAACTTCATAATAACTGTAATCTGGAAGAACTGGATTATCGGGCGATAAATAAGACTCACAACTATTAGCAACTATGCCACCAGGGGTTAAACATTTTGGACCTTCGGGCAAATTAGAGATTACTTCTCCGGTACAAAAAGATAACGTATAGGTAGATCCATCGACTCCTGGGGAATATTGATAAGTGTTGGAAGAATTGAGACATTCACCATCAGCCGGAGTTGGAGCGGCAGGAATATTATACATATAAAGTTCACCAGAATTAGAGCCTATAGAACCAGAACTCCACTCTCCATCGGTTGGATATCTACCATTTTCGTTAAAAAATAATTCTAAAGCGGTTTGAAGTTGTTTAACATCAGCAACTCGCTTAGAATCTCTAGCCCTAGAACGAGCTTGTTGCAAAGCAACAACAGCTAGCGTGGCCAGTATTCCAATAATAGCGATAACTACCAAGAGTTCAATTAAAGTAAAGGCTTTTTTGTTAACCCTAACCATAAAATTATATTTTAATTATAGCCTATCTATATAAAAAACAGTATTTTAAATACTGTTTTTTTCTCCAACAATTTTTTCAAACTCTTCTTTTTCAATCGTTTCTTTTTCCATCAAAACTTTCACTATTTTTTCCAAATAATCTTTTTTATCAGACAAAATTTTTTCAGCTTTCTTTTTGGAAGATTCTATAAAGTTAGACATTTCTTCATCTATAACCTCGGCTATCTTTTCACTATAATCGCGCTGTTCATGTATTTCTCTACCCAAAAAAATCATTTCTTCTTTTTCACCAAAAGTTCTAGGTCCGAGCTTTTCGCTCATTCCATAATCAGTGATAAGTCTTCTGGCTATACTGGTTGCTCTTCTTAAATCAGACGTAGCTCCAGTTGTGACTTCGCCAAAAATTTTTTTCTCAGTAATGTGACCGGCCAATAGGACAGCTATTTCGTCTAAGAAATAATTTTTAGAATATAATCTTTTGTCATTGGTTGGTAATTTTAAAGTATAGCCACCAGCTTGACCACGAGCAATGATTGAAATTTTATGAACTGGATCGGCATTCGGCAAAAAATGAGCCACTAAAGCATGCCCAGCTTCGTGATAAGCAGTTACTTCTTTTTCATGATCAGTTATAACTCTACTTTTTCTTTCCGGTCCCATTAAAACTTTTTCGATGGCTTCAAACAAATCTTTAATATCAATAATTTTTTTATCTTGTCTGGCGGCCAAAATAGCAGCTTCGTTCAAAACGTTAGCTAAATCAGCTCCGCTAAAACCTGGGGTTCTTTCAGCAATTTTTTTAATTTCAATTTCTTTAGACAGTGGTTTTTTTCTAGCATGAACTTCTAAAATTTCTTCTCTATCTTTTAAATCAGGGAGGTCAATCACAACTTGACGATCAAAGCGTCCCGGACGAAGAAGTGCTGGATCTAAAACATCTGGCCGATTAGTTGCGGCAATGACAATAATATTAACAGTTGGATCAAACCCATCCATCTCAACTAGTATTTGATTTAAAGTTTGCTCTCTTTCATCGTGCGATCCGCCAAGTCCTGCTCCACGACGACGACCAACAGCGTCAATTTCATCTATGAAAACTATACAAGGCGAATTCTTTTTAGCTTTTTGAAATAAAGATCTGACACGAGAAGCTCCAACTCCAACAAACATTTCCACAAACTCTGAACCAGATATACTATAGAAAGGAACATTAGCTTCGCCAGCCACAGCTTTGGCCATTAAAGTTTTTCCTGTTCCTGGACTGCCCAAAAGCAAAACTCCCTTAGGAATTTTTGCTCCTAACTCGTGAAACTTTTTAGGAAATCTTAAAAAATCTACTATCTCTGCTAATTCCTGTTTTGCTTCTTTAGCACCAGCAACATCTTTGAATGTAGTTTTATTTTTTTGATTGTTATCAAATTCTCTGGCCTGAGATTGTCCAAACATCATAGCTTTAGAATTGGCACCTGAAACGCCCCTCATCATAAAAAACATAAAAGCTGCTACTAAAACAAATGGGATTAAAAATGGCAAAATAGACATCAGCAAAACATTAAAGCCATCCTTCTCCATTACTTTAATTTCAATTTTGGATGTCTTTTCTGGTAAAACTGAGAAATTATTAAACAATTCCGAAAGAGATTCTCCCTCCTCTTTTTTAACAATTTTTTTCTCATCTGAATTTAAAACAACATTTAATTCATTGCCACTAACTGAAATTTCTTTAATCTGTTCATCGTTTACCAAAGAAATAAAACTATTTATGCCAATAACTTCTGGCTTACTGACACCTTCGGAAAAAATACTAAACAAACTAGCAATTACTAAAAAAATAAATAAAAACACTAAACTATTTTTCATTAAAGATTTCATAATTATCAAAATAAATTTTTTAAAACAAAAATTTCCGAAATATCGGTTTCAAATTTATTATATATTATTTTAAGCTAATTGTCCAAAAACAAAAAACGGGCATCAAGCCCGTTTTTTATCAAATCTATCTTATTTCTTTTCTTTTTTAGTAGTTTTTTTCTCTTTAACCTCTTCTTTTTCAGTTTCACTTTCAATTTCTTCTTTTTTCTTTTTTGCCTTTTTACCATCAACTAATTTTAAACCTAAACGATGATCGCTAGCAGAGATGGAAATTATTTCGAATTCTTTTTCTTCGCCAGCTTTGAAAATATCGTTAACTTTATCTTTTGGATTTATTCCTAGTTGAGTAATGTGAGCTAGACCATGAATTTCATCATCTAATTTAACGAATAGTCCGAAAGGATTTACCTTTAAAATAGTTCCTTTAACAACTTGAGCAACCTTATATTTTTCAACTGCTTTTTTCCATGGATCTTCAACTATTTTTTTAGCACTTAAGAAAATCTTATTGTTGTCTAGGTTAACTATTTCAGCTCTGATATCGTCACCAACTTTATACATTTTATCCAAAGAATCAATTCTTTGCCAAGCTAACTCTGAAATATGAATCAAGCCTTCCATTCCCTCACCAAAACTAATAAACACACCAAAATTAGTAACAGCTGAGATCTTACCATCAACCACCATTCCGACTTTGTATTTATCAATAATATGTTTTTGTTTTTTATTCCAAACGTCTTTTTCGCTGAATATTATCTTATCTGATTCTTCTCCTAGATTGATGACGTTAACCTCTATTTCGTTGCCAACAAAAGATTTTAATTTTTCTAATATTTTTTGTTTATCTCCACCACTAACACGAGGATAATTCTCTGGAGATAATTGTGAAACCGGCAAGAAACCAGTTATTTGATTGTGTTTAACCAAAAGACCACCCTTGTTAGCATCTAAAACTTTAACTTTAATAACTTCTCTGTCCTTGAAAGCTTGTTCCAACTTAGCCCAAGCTTTTTCTTGACCAGCTTGTCTAAATGATAATTCCAATTCTCCATTTTCATTTTCTTCGTCAATAACAGTGGCTTCAATTTCGTTGCCCGGTTTTAAATTGTCAAAATCATCAGCATCAAAATAAAGCTCTGGTCCACGAACAACACCAACGAAAATACCGTCGATATCTATTCTAACTTCTGATTTAGAAGCTGAAATTATTTTTCCAATAACGGTGTCTCCAACTTTAGGAATTTTAATTTCATCCTTCTCTAACAAACTAGCTAAAATGCTATTGTTGTTATCCATATAAAAGTTTCTTTTTATCTATTTTAAAAAGGTTATTAAAATAAAAAAAGATTAACTTAGCCCCAAACACTGACATAGTCAGCTTGCAAGCTCCCTGGGCGCTAAAACCAAGGAATTTATAAAAAGCGCTAAATTCTATTTTTAATATCTTTATATTACTTGATTATTTTAAAAAAAGCAATACTTGTTGTTAAAAACAAAAAAGCCCGAAGAAATCGGGCTTTAAAATGTAATATTTAAAAACTAAAAAATTAAAATAAATTTTATTGAGAAAAACCAACTAGTCTAATCGCTCTAACTTTGTGGGAATTGATTTTTAAATCGGTTGGTGCTGGTATAGCATTTGCTTCTTTTACAAAAAAATTTAAAACTTTGTTTTTATAGGACATTGGCGGTTCTACGTAGAAAATATTAGCCCCGTTAGCAGGATCTATTGGATCTTCGGTTGATGTCCAATAGTACCCAGATAAACCAGCCCCTTGCAAATTGCTAGACATAATATTAATTAACTCACTATATGATGGTAAAAACCAATCATCGTAGCCACCGCCCCTATAATCACTAGCTAACTTAGCGGCCCCACTAGAACCAACGCAGCTTGGATCATAACTCAAAATATCATTTGTGCTATCAATACCACAATATCCAGAATAATTAAAAGTATCAGTAGTTTCAACACCTGCACAACCCCAAGAAGTTCCAGAGCTTTGATCCTCTTCAGCTACAACTAAGGCAAAATCTTGCCAATTATTAGTCGGGCAAGTTATAGGATAGCCAGAAGTGTCTCTATAAATAACAATACCACCGCCACAACTATCTCCCACCACTGAATCAATTGTACACTCTGGCTCTGTTGCTGGTTGAGATGGCGCCCCGCTAGAAGAAAGTATTATTCCGCCTGGAGTTAAATATTTTGCACCATCTGGCAAGTCAGCTACTTGTTTGCCAGTACAAAAATCTACAGTATAAGTATCACCATTTACCGAAGGCGTGTAGGTGTAAGTGTTGGAAGCCGACGTACAATCACCATCAGCTGGAGATGGGGCAGCTGGAATGTTATACATAAAAATTTCTCCACTAGAATCAGAAACAATCTGACCAGAGCTCCACTCGCCCTGAGTTGGATAACGACCATTTTCACTAAAAAACAATTCTAAAGCAGTTTGGAGTTGTTTCATGTCAGCCATTCTCTTGCTATCACGAGCACGAGAACGAGCTTGTTGCAAGGCAACTACCGCTAAAGTGGCGAGTATTCCAATGATGGCAATAACCACCAAAAGTTCGATCAAAGTAAAGGCTTTTTTCCTCATATTTTTTTAAATAAAAATAAAAATAAAAAATATTACTATTTAAATAAATTTATCATTTTTTTATATTTTTGTAAACATTTAAAAAATAAAGTAAAAAAATTAACCTTAAATTTTCAAGTTCTTTTTAATTTCCAGTTCTTTGATTCCATCTCCAATAACAGCTAAATTTAAAGATTTGTTAACAAATAAATTATTAGCCACTCTTCTAATGTCCTGGCTAGAAACTTTTTTAATTTTTTTCAAAGCCTCGTCGGGTGACAAAAATTTCTTAGAAAAAGGAAATTGATGACCATACCAACTAGTAAAATCATCTGTTCCCTCCATGTTAACAATCAGTTTGCCGGCAAATAAATCTTTGGCTTTTTGTAACTCCTCTTTACCGACCAATTCTTTTTTTAATTTTTTGTATTCATTTAAAATAACCCTAACTGATTCATTTAACTTATCTTTTGGTATCCCAGCTTGAACGCTAACGTAACCACAATCAGAATAAAGTTCAACATTACTACGAACATAATAGGCCAAACCACGACGCTCTCGAAGCTCGATAAACAACCTAGAACTCATTGATCCACCGAGAATAATAGACAAAAGTTTTAAAACTTTTTCATCTTTATGATTTGAAGGAAAAGCTCTAAAACCAAGGGACAAGGTTATTTGATCTGTTTTTTTATTTTTAATTTTTACACTGGGGATTTTTTGAGTTTCTACAACTTTAATTTTGTTTTTATATTTATTTTTCCTAAATTCACCAAACTTTTTCTCTAACTCTTTTTTAATTTTGTCATCAGAAAAATCGCCAGCCACAAAAACAGCTGATCCATTAGCGCCATACTGACTATCATAATAATCTAAAAAATCTTGACGATTCAAATTTAAAATATTTTCTTTGAAACCAATTGTATCCCAACCAGCTGGCGTGTCTCCATAAAGACAAGACTCAAAAACATCTTCAATATACATCAAGGGATTGTCTTCATACATATTCAACTCTTCAATAATAACACCTCTCTCTCTGTCAATTTCTGCTTGTTCAAATTTTGAATTAATGAGCATATCACTCAACACATCCAGAGCTACATTAAATTTAGCTTTCTGAGATTTGATATAATAACCAGTATATTCTTTGCCAGTAAAAGCATTAAACTCGGCTCCAATTGAATCAAGTTCGCCCGAAAGATCACGAGTTGTTGGTCTGTTTTTTGTTCCCTTAAAAAACATATGTTCTAAAAAATGAGACAAACCGGAATTCTGACGATTTTCATATTTAGATCCAGTTTTAAACATAACCAAAACTGTGGCTGACTTAGCGCGAGGAATATTAACCAAAAAGGTCGGCATTCCATTACTTAAAATAATTTTTTTAACATTCATAAGATTAATTTTTTTAAAAACAAAAAAACGGTTTAAATAAAATTTATTTAATTATAATTCATTTTAATTATATCAAATATATGTTATAATTGGAATAATTAAAATTAATAAAATTCTATGAAGTATAAAATGAAGGATAATAATATAATTATCAATCGTAACAAAAAATACAACATAGTTGCTATCAGAGACAGAATAGAAGATGAAAAGCCCAGGGAAAAAATGATAAAAATGAGCCCCGAAACCCTATCTTCGGCTGAACTATTAGCTGTAATTTTAAATTCCGGAACCAAAAAGGAAGAAGTGTTAAGCATGGCCGACAGAATATTAAAAGAGTACGGAAAAAATTCAATAATCAATGAAAAAAATCCAAAAAATATAGAAAAACAATTCGGATTGCCACTAGTTAAATCCTGCCAAATAGTAGCTTGCTTTGAATTGGGGCGCCGTTTTTTTAATGAAAATAAAATTGGAACAATTACAATCAGAAACGCCAAGCAAGCCTTCGAACATCTTAAAGATATGGGCAATTTAAATAAAGAGCATTTCAAGGGTCTTTATTTAAATAGTCGTTATAAACTGGTACATAGCGAAACAATTTCCATCGGAACTTTAGATGCTAGCATAATACATCCTCGAGAAGTTTTTAAACCAGCCTTAGAATATTCAGCCAGTGCAGTTATAATTGCCCACAATCATCCTTCTGGTGTTTTAAAGCCAAGCAAAGAAGATCTAGAAATAAACACCAAACTTAAAGAGGCGGGAGAAATACTGGGAATTGAAATTCTTGATCATCTAATAATTTCTAAAAATAAATTTATAAGCCTATCTTAATGAATGATAAAAATTATAAAATTGAAAATCATAATTTAATAATTAAGGATCAAAAAAGTACCAGACAACATATAAAACAAAATGACTACTTCGGAACAACAGCTACAATATTAAATTTGCTTAGCCAAAATAAATTTATAAACGATAACTCTGAAATTAGAAAAATTTTAAAAAAAATCAGTAAAGAATTTGCCTATTTACAAAAAAATTATGAGATAAAAAAAAGACCCTGATTTTATTCAGGGTTATTTTTTTAAAAACATTAACATTGTTAATGCTGATAAATCTGAGCTTCAAATTTATCAACGAAAGAAACTAAGGAATCAAAAAGTTTTTCTGGATTAACTTTTGACGGTTTTGTAGCTGGACTTTTTCTACTGCCACGACAAATAAGTCTTTTGCCAGGATCAATAAACCAATTATTTTCTCCTTCACCGAATTTCTCGCCAGCTTCTTCAACAATCTTACGAACAACACTGACAAGTTCATCGGATTTCAAACGAGAATCACCCACAACCACACCTAAATCATTACCATCGATATAAACCACCACCTTTTTTCCTTGATTGAAGAGCAAACCACTAGGAACATGGCTGTTCTTAACCAGGGCAACCTTGGTGTTTGGGTCCACACACTTCAAATTTTCTTTAATTTCTCTTGATTTAGAAATCAGGTTAAAATGATTTTCTAAATTCTCAAAAAACTTAATGAAAATTTGATAATCGTCGTTACTAACATTAGTGTGATAACCCATAAAAACCTTTAATAAACCACGAAGATCAACTAAATCATTTTTTTCTGCTTCAGGAAATTTTAAATTTTTTAGAGATCCAATACCTTCGGAATCGTGTTTATCGACAAAAGTAGTTAAGGAAACAACAGCTCTTCTTATTTCCTTATCAACACTTTCCAAATTATGGTCCAAGAGGCTCATTAAACAAGACCTAGTTCGATTGTATTTAAATTCCCCTTTAATCCCTTTGCCACCGGCATAAATATCCAAAGCAAAATCTCCTTCTTCTATTTCCTGCCCATCCCAGTTAGCTGGTTTAAAAATGATTTCAACTTCTTCTGGTTTTTTCTTTAAAATAAATTTTAAAAAAAACCAAACAGAACATGCTGCATCCATATCGATACTAACATGAGTGAAAATCCTTGTTTTTTTCATTTTATATATATTTATTTGTTTTTTTTCAAAGTACAAAATTGGCTGACAAAATCTGGACAGCCTAGACTAACCGCTGATAATATCATATTTACAAAAAAAAGTCAATAGAGGAACAAAAATATAAGCAAAAAAGTAATGTTAACATAATTAGCCAAATTATTTTAAAAATGTTAGAATGAAAGAACAAATCAATAAAATCAAACAATTATGGCCGAAAAACTAATAATAATAGATGGCAATGCCTTGGTTCATCGTAGCTTCCACGCCCTACCAACTACGCTAAAAACCAAAGACGGAACGATTACTAATGCCGCCTATGGCTTTGCTTCTTTTTTAATTAAAGCTTTATCGGAAATAAAACCAAAATATGCCATTTTAACCATGGACAAAAAAGCTCCCACCTTTAGACATAAAATGTACCAAGAATATAAAGCCACCAGAGTAAAAGCTCCTCAAGAATTATATGACCAAATTCCAATGGCTAAAGAAATTGCTCAAGCTTTTAACATTCCTCTCTTTGAACTGGAAGGATTTGAAGCTGATGATTTAATAGGAACTATTAGCCAAAAAATAAATCAAGAGGAACCTAAAATAGAAATAATTATTATTACTGGCGACATGGACACTCTTCAATTAGTAAATAAAAAAACTAAAGTTTATTCAATGAGCAGGGGTTTATCGGAGTCAGTCTTGTATGATGAAAAAAAAATATTGGAAAAATATAATTTAGAACCAAAACAAATAATAGATTTTAAAGCCCTAAAAGGAGATCCCAGTGACAATATCCCTGGAGTTTCTGGTATTGGCGAAAAAACAGCTAAAGAATTATTAATGGAATTTAAAGATTTAAATTCCATTTATAAAAATATCAATAGCCCAAAAATAAAAGAGAAAACTAAAGAACTTTTAATAAAAAACAAAGAAATGGCTTATCTCAGTTATCAGTTAGCTACTATTGAAAAAAACGCCCCTCTAAAAATAAATTTAGAAGAAACAAAAATACATAATTTAGATAAAAATAAAATAAACAAAATTTTTAGCCAACTAGAATTTAAATCTCTTTTAAGTAGAATCTTGAATTTAGATTTTGTTAAATCAACTCAACAAAGCGAAGATAAATTTTCTCGAAACAAAAAAGAATTTAAATATGAATTAGTTGATACTGAAGAAAAATTTCAAAAATTTATCAAAAAGATAAAAGCAGTTAAAGAATTCTCCTTGGATACGGAAACTGATTCTATTGATCCTCTGCAAGCCAATCTATTGGGATTAAGTTTTTGTTTTCAAGAAAATGAAGCTTTCTTTTTAAACATCAGAACAGAACAAAAAAATAATTCTAAGAAAAACGAATCAACTCCCAGCTTATTTGCTGAAGAAAAAAAACTGAAAATAAATCAAGCAGAGTCTTGGTTGGAAGAATTGAAGACAATAATAGAAGACGAAAAAACAAAAAAAATTGGTCATAATATAAAATATGATTTACAAGTTCTTCTAAACTACGGAATAGAAATTAAGGGAGAATTATTTGACACAATGATTGCCTCTTATTTATTAAATCCAGAAAATAGACAACACAACTTAGATGCTTTAACATTTTCCGAGTTTAATTGGGAAAAAATAAGTTCCGAAGAATTGATTGGTCGCGGAAAAGAAAAAATTAAATTTGAAGAAGTTGAGATAGAAAAACTATCACTATACTCTTGTGAAGACGCTGATTTCACTTTCAAATTAAAAAATAAATTAAGCAAAAAGCTAAAAGCGAAAAAATTGGAAAAATTATTTTGCGAAATTGAAATGCCCTTGGTTAAAATACTGGCTGAAATGGAAAGAAATGGAATTATTCTCGATGACTCTTTTTTAAAAAAATTAGGTGGAGAAATAAAACTAGAAATTGAAAAAACAGAAAAATTAATTTGGCAAGAAGCTAAAACCAATTTCAATATAAACTCCCCCAAACAATTGAAAGAAATTTTATATAATAAGATGGGACTAGAATCAAAAGGAATTAAAAAAACCAAAACTGGATTTTCAACGGCCGCCGAAGAATTAGAAAAATTAAAAGATTTGAGTCCAATTATACCTCTTATCCAAAATTATCGAGAATTAAGCAAGCTAGATTCAACCTATATAGACTCTTTGCCAAAATTAAAAAACAAAAAAACCAATCGAATACATACTAGTTTTAATCAAACCATTACAGCCACTGGTAGATTATCTTCATCTGACCCCAATCTACAAAATATTCCTGTTAGAACCGAACTTGGACAAAAAATAAGACAATCCTTTGTAGCTGATAAAAACAAAAAATTATTAAGTGTTGATTATTCTCAAATAGAATTAAGAATAATGGCCCATCTATCTAAAGATAAAAAACTACTAGAGGCCTTCAAGGAAAATAAAGACATACATAGTTTTACCGCCGCCTCCATCAATAAAATACCCCTAGAAAAAGTTGACGAAAAATTAAGATACCAGGCTAAAGCCACAAACTTTGGTATAATGTATGGCCAAGGACCGCACGGACTAAGTCAAACCGCCGGCATAAATTATCAAGAGGCTAAAAGATTTATTGACGGATATTTTGAACTTTATTCTGGCGTAAAGAAATATATACAAAAAGAAATAAAAGAAGCTGAAAAAACTGAAATAGTTAAAACAATGTTTGACAGAATTAGACCCATACCAGAAATAAACTCCTCGGAAATAATGAAAAAAAAGGCAGCTGAAAGAATGGTTATAAACACACCAATCCAAGGTAGCGCAGCTGATATATTAAAATTAGCTATGATTAAAATTTATTCGGAAATAAAAAACGAAAATGATATTAAAATTTTACTTCAAGTTCATGATGAATTAATATTTGAAATAGAAGAAAATAAAATTGATTATTATTACCAAAAAATCAAAAATATAATGGAAAACATAGTAAAATTAGAAATTCCCCTAATTGCTGAAGGAAAAATTGGAAAAAATTGGGGAGAAATGAACAAAATAAAAAAGGCCTCTATTTAAGAAATAGAAGCCAACGAAATTAGCAAATTACTATTTTTGTTTCTATCTTCCAAATATTTTTTAGAAAACGAATAATCAAAATAACACCAAAATAAATTAGGAAGAATAAAAAAAAGATTGCCAGGGAATATATTGAACCGCAAAGAAATATGAGTGAGCAGACAAAGAGAACGGCTACAATTAAAAATCCATTTAAAATATTGCTTAAAGCCTCATATCTATCGGTTAATATATCCAAAAGAAGACCAGAAAAAATTAGCATCAGCCAAAAAGCCTGGTCCCACCAACGAGATATTGAATATTCCAAAAAAGAAAACTGCAGAAAATTTGGCAAATCCTCGTTACTCATAACCGGCACATAGCCCAATTTAGAAAGATACCAAAACCAAAAAAATAACGGCCAAAAAAGAACAAAAAAAGCACAGAAAAACTTAAAAAATTTAACTAAAAATCTACCAACCAAGTTTTTAAGTGACACAATTTTCTTTTCCAGATTAAGCAAAAAAACAAAAAACCTTCCGTTCCTCTTTTTGCTAATTTTACCCAGAATAAACAAAAGCAAAGGAACAACGATTATTGTCAGAATAGTTACCATAGCTGAATCCTCCTAGCTTTAATATTAATATTCTTATTTTTTTTCCATTTTCAAATAACTGATTTTACTATATACTAATAACAGAAAAAATCAATGGCAAACTAATATGCAAGAAACAATAAACACAAAAAAAGAAAAAATAGCCCTACTTGGTTTGGGTCTAGAAAACCAATCATTATTAAAATTTTTAGTTAAAAAATATCCCCAAACAGACATAACTATTTGTGATTTAAGAACAGAAAAACAGATTAAAGAAATATTAAAAAAAATTAAAATAAACAAAAAATTAAAATTTCAAACAGAAAAGAATTTTAACATTGAACTTGATAAATACTCTCTTCTTTTCAGGTCCCCTGGTTGGCCAATTTCTTGTCCCGGAATTCAATCTGCCTTAGAAAAAGGTAGTAAATTTTCTAGTCCCATGAACTTTTTCTTTTCTATCTGCCCCACCAAAAATATAATTGGAGTTTCTGGTAGCAAAGGAAAAGGAACAACATCTTCTTTGATTTTTGAAATAATAAAAAATAATAAGCAAAAATGTTTCTTAGGTGGCAACATTGGAATTGCGCCCTTGGAATTTGTAGATGAGATCAAAAAAAATGACTTTGTAGTTTTAGAACTTTCCAGTTTTCAATTAGAAGACCTAAATTATAGCCCAAAAATTTCAGTAATAACTAATATCTTCAAAGAACACCTCTCCCCCGCCGATCCTTTTAACCCCAATTTCCATCGTAATTTTAAATTTTATATTGACGCTAAAATGAATATAGCTGCTAGTCAAACAAAAAATGATTTTTTTATAATCAACAAAAAGATAGAAAAATTTGTTAAAAAATATAACATCAAAAGCAAAATAATCACTTTTAACAAATCCAGAACAAAAAGTTCATTGGTTGGTGATTTTAATCAAGAAAATATTGCTGCCGCCGAAACAGTTGCCAAAATATTAAAAATAAAAAAAACCATTATTCAAAATACCATACAAAAATTTACCAACCTAGAGCACAGACTACAATTTGTCAGAAATATACAAGGAGTTAATTATTACGATAACAGCTTTTCAACTACCCCTGAAAGTACAATTGCTGATTTAAAATCATTTAAAAAAAATATAATACTTTTGGCTGGCGGGTCTGACAAAGGAGCTAATTTTAAAAAATTAGCTGAAGAAATCAAAAAAAGAGTCAAACTAATAACATTTTTCCCTGGTCTGGGATCAGACAGAATAATAAAAGAATTAAACTCCATAAAATTTCCTAAAAACAAAATAAAATTGGTTCAAAGCATGAGAGAGGCTGTAATTACAGCCCAGAAAAACTCTACTAAAAACGATACCGTTCTTCTTTCAACGGCTTGTGCTAGTTTTGGTATTTTCAAAAACTATAAAGAGCGCGGGGATCTTTTTCAGGATGAAGTTAAAAAAATATGATTATTCTTTTATACGGAGAAAACGATTTTAAAATCCATCAAAAGGCCAAAGAATTGAAGGATAAATTTATCAGAGAAATAGATCCTAGTGGTCAAAATATTTGGAAAATTGATGGCGATAAAATGAAAATTGAAGATTTAAGCAATCAGCTTGGATCTTCTTCTCTTTTTGTTAACAAAAAAATGGTTATAATTTCTGATTTAATAAAAAACAAACAAAAAGATTTTTTAAAAAAATTTTTAGAATACATTAAAAAAAACAAATTAAGTGAATCGCCGGATATTTTTATATTTGTTGAAAAAAATATTAAAAACAAAAAAAACAAAGGTTTAGTAAAAACAAATAACGACAAAGATACACCATTAAATATGTCCGAAAAAGCTTTTTTTGAATTCTTGATTAAAGAAAAATATTCTCAAGAATTAAATAAATTTACCAACTCAGAATTAATAAGCTTTATTCAAAAAGAATTAGACAAATCTTCTTTAAAAATAGACAATCGTCTTGCTCAAACCATTATCAACTTAACGGCTGGTGATCCTTGGATTATTAAGAATGAAATCAAAAAATTAATTCATCTTAAATTGTCAGAAAAAGTTAACAAAAATATTAACCTAAAAGACATCGAAGATAACGTTTTCGAAAAAATACAAGAAGATATTTTTGCCTTCATTGACGCTATTAGTTCTAAAAATATAAAGCAATCTCTTGAAATATTAGAAAAACAATATCTAGCCGACCTAGAGCCAGACTATATAATGAACATGCTTGTCAGACAATTTAAAATACTACTTCAAATAAAAGAGGCCCTGGAATTAAACCTTAGCGCTCAAAAAATGGCTTCTTATTTAAAACTTCATCCCTTTATAATAAGCAAAGGTATCAATCAGGCAAAAAATTTTGACAAAATTTTTTTAAAAAAAACTATTAACAATCTACTTGATTTAGATAAAAAAAACCGAAGTGGTTTTTGTGATTTAAAATCACATATCAACTTATTAATAAATAAAATGTGAGGTCTTGCCTTTTATTTTTTTATTTGTTATATTCATAACAAATGGACTTTTGTCTATTATTGTTTTTGTTGAATTTATTCCGGGCAATTAGCTCAGCTGGCTAGAGCGCAACACTGATAATGTTGAGGTCGGAGGTTCAAGTCCTCCATTGCCCACAGTACAATATAATGAAGCGGGGTAGAGCAGTTGGCAGCTCGCCAGGCCCATAACCTGGAGGCCGTGGGTTCGAGTCCCACCCCCGCAACATAAGCCTCGGTAGCTCAGTGGTAGAGCAAAGGACTGAAAATCCTTGTGTCGTCAGTTCAATTCTGACCCGGGGCACGTTAATAAACCCTCGGGGTGTGGCCCAGTTGGCTAGGGCGTCTGGTTTGGGACCAGAAGATCGTGGGTTCAAGTCCCACCACCCCGACCAACTAGAACAATAAATTAATTTAATTTAAAAATATGCCAAATAAAAAAAATGCTAGGAAAGAATTAAGAAAAAGCACTAAAAGAAACAAACAAAACAATGAAGTCAAGGCAAAAACTAAAGACTTAATTAAAAAAACCAAAAAAGAAATTGAAGCTAAAAATGCTGAAGTTAAAAAAAATTTTAACCAAGTAGTAAAAGCAATTGATAAAATGGCCAAAAAGGGCTTGATTAAAAAAAATACAGCTGCTAGAAAAAAATCAAGATTACAGAAAAAAATTAACAAAATTTAATAAATTTTCTTTTAATTAACCTAATCTTGGTTCTTGGATGATTAAATCCATTTCTCGGATTAGGAATAAACAAATGTTAGAAAAAAAGGCAAAAGAAAAAATAATAAAAAAATTTCAAACTCACGCCAATGACACTGGTTCGTCCCAAGTTCAGATAGCAATTTTAACAGCTGAAATTGAAGAATTGACTGAGCATTTGAAAAAACACAAACACGACTTCTCTTCTCGCCGAGGCTTACTTAGAAAAGTTTCCGAAAGAAGAAGGTTGTTAAAATACTTACAAAAGGAAGATCAAAAAGCGTTTCAAGATTTAGCTACCAAATTAAAACTAAAAATAGCTAATAAAATGATTGAGGAAGAAAAAGAAAAAGAATTAAAGGAACAGGAGTTAGAGAAAATGATTAAGGGAGAAAATGACGAAGAAGAAGTTGACTAGTTTCACAATCTAATAATTTTCAAACAAATTTATGGTAAAGCACAAAGAACAACGAGTTGGTGTTTTGATAGATGTATCAAACATGTATCATTCAGCTAAAAATTTGTTTGGAAAAAAAGCAAACTTCCAAGAAATACTTAAACAAGCAGTCGCCGGACGAAAACTTATTCGGGCGACTGCTTATGTTATAAAGACTGAAAAAGAAGAAGAGTTTCCTTTTTTCGAAGCTCTAAGTCAACAGGGGTTTGAAGTTAAAATGAAAGATCTTCAAATATTTGCTGGCGGAGCCAAAAAGGCTAACTGGGACATTGGAATAGCTATCGATGCTATTAAATTAGCCAGCAAACTAGACGTGATTGTTTTAGTTTCTGGTGACGGTGATTTTTTGCCTTTAATGTCTTATTTACAAAACAATAAAGGCTGTTTAGTAGAAGTAATGGCCTTCGGCAAAACTACTTCTAGCAAGCTAGTAGAAGAATCTGATGACTTTATTGATCTAGGTAAAGATAAAAAGTTTTTAATAAGCAAATAGGTATAACATAAAACAAGATTTTAAACTTTAAGCTTCAAATCTTTTGAAGCTTGAATTTTAAAATTATTTTTTTGACCATTAAATACAGAGGGCTGTATTAAATACAGTACTTAAATTTAATGGTCAAAATAAAAAATTATGACAGAAGAAAAAAAATTTTCTGGAGACTGGCTTGGTCGAGAACTAAGCTTTAGAACCGGCAAATTAGCCAAACAGGCCGATGCTTCGGTTTTGGTTCAATATGGCGAAACAGTAGTTATGGCCACGGTTGTTCAATCAAAAAACGAAAGAGATGGTATAGATTTCTTCCCTCTTATGGTTGAGTTTGAAGAAAAATTATACGCAGCTGGAATCATCAAAGGTTCTCGCTGGATCAAACGCGAAGGTCGTCCAACAGATCAATCGATTCTAACAGGCAGAATGATTGATCGCTCAATAAGACCTCTTTTTAATGATGAAGAAAGAAAAGACGTTCAACTTATAATTACAGTTTTATCAGTTGATGGGGAAAATGATTATGACATTGTATCTTTGATAGCTGCTTCAGCTGTTTTAAGAATTTCTGGAATAGATTGGAATGGACCAATTGGTGGAATTAGGGTTGGTTTAATTGATAATCAATTTGTTTTTAATCCTAGCTATGAACAACAAGGTATTAGTAATTTAGATTTAATTGTTGCTGGTACTAAGGAAAAAGTAATAATGATTGAAGCTGGTGCTCAAGAAATTAAAGAAGATTTAATGCTTGAAGCTATAAAACTAGGTCAAGAAAAACTACAGGGAGCAATTAATTTAATAGAACAATTTAAAGCTCAAGTGACCGTAAAAGAAAGCGAGGAAACAAAAAAGATGATTAGTGAAGAGGAAATAAAAGAAAAAAACAGAAAGGAAGAATTACTAAATTTTGGGAAAACATGGCTTAAAGAAAATATCAAAAACATTCTTTTTGATAAAATCTATTACACCAAAAACGAAAGAAAACTAGCCGTCAGAAAAATAAAAGAAGGTTTAGACGAATATTTATTCACTCAAAACATCGGAAAATCAGATAGAGATTTTATAATCAAAAAACTAGTTGAAAAAATGGTAGAAGCTGAAGTAACTCGAGCAATTTTAGAGGAGAAAAAAAGAGTTGACGGCAGATCTTTAAACGAAATCAGGTCTTTATCATCTGAAGTTTCAATACTGCCAAGAAATCACGGCACAGGATTATTCACTCGTGGAGAAACACAGGTTTTATCAATAGTAACACTTGGATCACCAGGAATGGAACAATCACTAGAAAGCATTGAAGGTCAAAGCAAAAAAAGATATATGCACCACTACAACTTTCCTCCTTACAGCGTAGGAGAGGCTAGTCCACTTCGAGGAACTGGTCGAAGAGAAATTGGTCATGGTGCCTTAGCTGAAAAAGCCTTGATTCCAGTTCTACCAAATAAAGAAGAATTCCCTTACACAGTTAGAGTTGTCAGTGAAACCCTAGGATCAAACGGATCATCTTCAATGGCTTCTACTTGTGGATCAAGCTTAGCCTTAATGGACGCTGGAGTGCCAATTAAAAGCCCAGTTGCTGGTATTGCCATGGGACTGGCCTCTAATGAAGATATGAGCAAATGGGAAATACTAACTGATATTCAAGACTTAGAAGATGGTAAAGGTGGTATGGATTTTAAAATAACCGGAACAAAAGAAGGATTAACAGCCATACAATTAGATACTAAAACTGATGGATTAACTGAAGAAATAATTAAAAAAACATTGTCTGATGGCAGAAAAGCTTTAAATCAGGTTCTAGAATCAATACAGGGCACACTAGTTGAAGCTAGAAAAGAGTTGTCGCCTTATGCTCCTAGAATAATCAGCTTTCGTGTTAACCCAGAAAAAATTGGAGCAATCATTGGTCCCGGTGGAAAGATTATTAATAAAATAATAGAAGAAACCGAAGTAACCATCGACATTGAAGATGATGGTTTGGTTATGATTTGCTCAACCAATCAAGAAAACGGAAAAAGAGCCGAAAAAATGGTTAAAGATATTGTTAGAGAATTTGAAGTTGGAGAAATATTTACTGGAAAGGTAGTTAGATTAATGGACTTTGGGGCCTTTGTTGAATTAGCTGGTGGACAAGACGGAATGGTTCATGTCAGCGAATTAGCTCCCTATAGAATAGGGAAACCATCGGACTTCGTTAATATCGGCGATATGGTAACTGTAAAGATAAAAGAAATTGATTCTCAAGGAAGAATAAATCTAACAATGAAAGGCTTGGCTGAAAATGAACCATTATGGAAAGATAAAAAGGGTGAATCTCAAGGAAATAATAATACTTTTCATAAAAAACCAAATTTTAGTAAAAAATACTAAATATTGACTTTTATCTATAATTAATATAGTATAAAGTATCTAATCTATAAGTAAAAAGAGAAGAAAAATATGTTAACGATCAAAATGGCCAAAGTTGGTAAAACAAACAAGAAGGTTTTCCGAATTGTTGTCTCTGAAAAAGCTAGAGACCCATATGGAAGAGCTTTAGAAATTCTTGGTTCTTACAACCCTTACAGCAAAAAACTAGACGTAAAAGCTGATAGAGTTAAACACTGGATTTCCAAAGGATCACAAATGACACCATCTATCAATAATTTATTTATTGATAACAAAGTTATTGATGGCGGAAAAATTAAAAATTCCAAACCAGGAACACCAAATAAAAGAAAATTAGAAAAAGCTGAAAAGATTAAAGAAAAAGAGTTAGCAGCAGCTCAAGCAGCTGAAGAAGCTAAGAAAGCAGCTGAAGAAGCTAAAAACAATCCAGTAGAACAAACAGAAACTCCAAGCGAAGAAGTTAAGGCAGAATAATTTGGTTTGACTTTTTGTTAAAATACCTTTAAAATTTAAACAGCACCGTTTAGGTGGTTAAAAATTAAGAAAATTCTTATAAATTTGTGTGATGAAACAATTTATAGGGATAGATCGACAATTATGTCGGAAAATCAAGACAAGAAATTCTTAGAAACGATCATCACTTCTATTGTCAGCAAACCAGAAGCTGTATCAGTAGATAGAACAGTTGATGAAAGAGGAGTTCTTTTGACCTTAAAAATTGATCCAAGCGATATGGGATTTGTTATCGGTCGCCGCGGACAAACAGCTCAAGCTATTAGAACTTTGCTGAAAGTTGTTGGTGCTAGAAATAACTCTAGAGTAAATTTAAAGATTTACGATCCAAATAACGGAGCTAGACCAGAAAGAAGAGAGTCAATTGATACTTCAGCTATCGACGATTTAAAAATCTAGTTAATAAAAAACAAATTAGATAAAACAAAAGACCATAAAATGGTCTTTTGTTTGTTTATAGAAAAATATGAAATTCAACATCATTACAATCTTCCCCCAAATCTTTTCTTCCTATTTTAACGAAGGAATGTTAAAAAGAGCTATTGATAGAAAAATAATAAAAATAAAAACACACGATTTACGAAACTTTACCAACGACAAAAGAAAAACTGTCGATGATACTGTTTATGGTGGCGGCGCTGGAATGCTTTTAAAAATAGAGCCTCTGTATAAGGCTGTAAAAAAAATTGCTAAAAAGAAAAAAACGACTGGCCAAAAGATAATTCTACTATCAGCCAAGGGTAAGAAGTGGAATCAACAAATGGCCCAAAAATATTCAAAACTAAAATCAATAACTTTGATATGTGGAAGATATGAGGGCGTAGATGAAAGAATAAAAAATTTTATTGACGAAGAAATATCAATTGGAGATTATGTTCTAACTGGCGGTGAAATTGGAGCCATGGCTATAATCGACTCCGTCTCCAGATTACTACCCAAAGTATTGGGAAACAAGGAAAGCATAAAAGACGAATCTCATCAAAAAGAAGGGGTTTTAGAACATCCCCAATATACTAAACCAGCTATTTTTAAAATTGGAAAAAAAGAATACAAAGTACCAAAAGAATTATTATCAGGAAATCACAAACTAATAGAAAACTGGAAACTTGACAATAAATTAAAAAAGTAGCAAAAAATTAAAACAAACCAGAAAAACACCTTTATTTAATGGGTGTTTTTTAGTATTGACATTTTCTATAATATATGATATAATTCTAGGTTATTAGGACATTAAAATTGTTTAATCTAAAATAAAAGAAAACCATGAGAACAAAAGTCGTTTTTCTGTTTATGGCTGTAATCGGCCTGATGTTTTCCTCCTGTGAAAAGGAAGAATATTTTATGATGGTTTCAGAGGAAGATAATGAAAATCCATCAAACCAGATTTCTCTTAATTACTCCCTAAAAGAGTCTCAAAAAAGCTCTAAGGCTGAAGGAACAAATTTGGTGAATGGACAGACCATTACTGGAAACATTGCTTATTATTTTTCATTTTGGTTGAACCCTAGCGAAGGTGTTGTTGCTAAAGGTATTTACACTATAACAAACACCAAAACCAGTGCTATTGTTTATGGACCTTCTGCCGCCGCTGAAAACGGAATTGATTTTAAATTTCCAGAAGCCGCAAACTACAGTTTAAAAGTTGAGGGAAACTACAATGGACAAAATTTTCTATATGAAAATATAACCATTATTGTCACCCCTTCAGACACAACTACTGGCAACACTAGTTTGACATCACCCGTTAGATTGTATGATTTTTCTTTAAACGGAACCAATGCTATAGTTAAAATAGCAATCAGTAAAGCAGAATATCAATCATCATCTTCGGCAAACTGGTTTTATGTAAAGAGAACTAATGGACAAGGTTTCGTTGGCAATCAATCTTTAACCAGTGAAAACGACAGCGTTCGCTTTACTTTAACTTTCCCAGCAAACAGTAATGATTATATCGAATTTAATGTTGGGTATCATGATGGATCTAGTGGTGGAATGTGGTTAACCCCATCGATTGGACAAAATCCAAGCATCTTATGGTCGGGTAATCAAAATCTACCCTACACAAATTCTGGTTCCTTCTTCGGTTTTAGATTGCATGTAATTTCGTCTACTCAAGCGGAACTCCGAAATTATGGTGGTACTACACTAATAACATTTAATAGTGCTAGCACGACTCAAATACCGGGCGAAGCAGGTGATGGACCTTCTACTCAATATACTGTTAGATGGAGTGGTTTTAAACATTTTTTTAAGACCAGTATTACTTCTCCGACTTTCAGATATAAAGTAGGAACAAATGGTACATGGAATTTTTTAACAGTTTCAAACAACGCCAACCCTTCTTACAAAGAAATAACTTTTCCAGATCAAACAACTGGAGAAATACATTTTCAATGGGGAACGGGAACTGGAACAAGTTTTGTGCCAGCAACAAGCGAGATGGCTTACAGTATATACTGGAGCCCAAGCAATCAGTCCTTAGTAAAAAATATTTAGGACATTAGAATAAGTAAAACAAAAAAGCCTTCATTAATTTGAAGGCTTCTTTTTTTATAAAAATATTAATTAAATTAAATAATAGCCATTGTTATTTTTTAGTATATTGCCCTCAACCATAAATCCGGCGGCCTTTTTGTGCCCTCCACCATTAAAATAGGAAGCTAAATGGGCAACGTCAATTTTCTCAACATTTTCTCCAGATCCAACCCTCAAACTTCCCTTTATTTTTCCCTTCTCTTCTTCTCTTAAAAGCAAAAATGTTTTAGCATCAGACAAACTACTCATAAAACCAATAATATCTCCAAAAACATCACTACTTAAATTGATAGCTGGTTCTTTAAAAAATATTAAATTTTCATAAGTCAGGACCGAAAAAGCAATATTATATTTTTTGTTTATTTTTAAATTAGCTAAAGCCAGGCCCCATAATTTCATTTCCCAAAAGTTTTTATTGCGCCAAGTATTTTGAAGTAGTTTAGGAAACTGAGCGCCCAAGCTCATCATTTCTGAAGCTATTTTTAAAGTTTTATCACTAACTGAAGAATACAAAAAATTTCCAGTATCGGTTAACATTCCAGCTAGAATGCAATTAGCTATATCGCGATTTATTTCAATATTATTTTCTTTTAAAAAATAATATAAAAGCTCGGTGTTTGATGACAATTGAATTTTAATTTCAATATCAGCATAACTTTTAACTTTTAAATGATGGTCAATTTCTATAACAAATGTGTCCAACATTAAATCTCTAATATTATAAATTTCCTCAGCAATAACTGTCCTGTCTATAGATCCGCAATCCAAGGTTACAATAACATCAAAAAATTTTAACCAATCGTTCCCAACTTCCAAGTTGTTGTTATATTTGGATTTAATTTTATTTATAAGACTTTCTTTATTGGAAATGATATTTTCAAATCCAGGCAAAAAATAATAATCATCATTTTTTTTCTCAGCGAATGCCAAAAAGTCTTTATTTAAGTTTTTAAAAATTTCAATAAAAACACCCAGAGAAGATAGAGCATCAACATCAGGATTAATATGAGACACTAAAAGAACCCTATCTGCCGAGAGGATTCTTTGCCAGGCTTTTTTAAAGTTTTTCTGATCAGTTTCGGAAAACATATTTTTATTCTTTTTTTTCCCTCTCTATTTCATTAAAAGCTTCATCCAATTTTCCAGCGATTTTAAAACCATCGTCAACTACCCAAAAAATCTTGGGAACTCTAACTAATCTAGCTTTTATTTTTAATAGTTTAGATAAGTGACCGGTTTTAGATCGAAGTCTTTTTAAGGCTGTGCCAAAAAAATTTTCTGGCAAAACAGAAATAAAAACTTTAGCTACAGACAAATCGGGCGAACACTTCACATCAGAAATGGTAATTAAAAAATTAGGCGACTCAATTTCACTTACTATTATTTCCGCTAGATAATGCTTTATTATCTCATTTAGTTGATTGGCTTTAGACATAAATTGTTATTAGATATTGTGAAATTATAGCATTTTATAAGATTTTATTCAAGACAAACAAAAAACCCAAAAAAAATATTTGGGTTTTTTATAAAAGTTAATTTACTTACACAACCAAACATTTCCACCAAATACTACTGCATAAATTTTATTGCCATCCGAAGATAAGGCAACTGATCGCCAATTTCTTGTGCCAGCCAATGTTCTTTCTGTCCAGGTTACGCCAGAATCAGAAGAGGTATAAATATAACCACCATAAGCAACGGCGGCTAATTTTGTTCCATCAGAAGAGGAAGCGATAGAATTCCAACTTCTTGAGCCAGCGGAAGTTTGTTCTGTCCAAGTTGCACCAGAATCAGAAGAGATATAAATATAACCACTAGAAACAACCGCTGCTAATTTGGTGCCATCAGAAGAAGAGGCGACAGAGGTCCAACTTCTTGATCCAGCGGAAGTTTGTTCTGTCCAAGTTGCACCAGAATCAGAAGAGGTATAAATATAACCACCAAAATTAACTACAGCTACTAGTTTTGTACCATCAGAAGAGGAAGCGATAGAATTCCAGCTCCTTGATCCAGCAGAAGTTTGTTCTGTCCAAGTAACTCCAGAATCAGAAGAGGTATAAATATAACCAGTAGAAACAGTCGCTGCTAGTTTTGTGCCATCAGAAGAAGAGGCGACAGAGGTCCAACTCTTTGAACCAGCCGATGTTTGATTCCAAGTAATGCCAGAGTCGGACGAAGTATAAACATGACCTCCCCCAACAACAGCAACCAGTTTGATGCCATCCCAAGAAGATGCAATCGAAAACCAACTAACTAAAGGGGAAATTTGACCAGTCAAAGTTTCACCAAAATCGGAAGAAGTATAAATATTACCAGCATTACCAACCACTGCAAAAACTTTTTCACCATCAGAAGAAGATGTGATTGAACGCCAATTTTTAGGACCAAGACCAGAATAATCTTTTTTTACCCAAGTAACACCAGAATCGACTGAAGTATAAATATAATCATTATAGGCAGCAGCGATTAATTTCGTACCATCGTAAGAAGAAACAATTGATTGCCAGCCCCTTGAACCGGCCGAGGTTCTTTCTGTCCAAGTTACCCCCGAATCAGATGAAGTATAAATATAACCGCTAATTTCTGAAGTTGCCATTAATTTTGTACCATCAGATGAAGAATAGATTGATGTCCAATATTTTGAACCAGCCGAGGTTCTTTCTGTCCAGTTTACGCCAGAATCAGAAGAGGTATAAATATAACCAGTATAGGCCACAGCCGCAAGCTTGACACCATCAGAAGAAGAAGATATTGATTTCCAATATCTTGCCCCAGCCGAGGTTCTTTCTGTCCAAGTTACACCTGAATCAGATGAAGTATAAATATAACCAGTAGTTCCAGTTCCTGCTACAATCGTGCTACAATCCGACGAACAAACGATAGAATACCAACTTCTAGCACCGGATGATGTTTGTTCTACCCAAGTTACACCAGAATCAGAAGAGGTATAAATATAACCACCATAAGCAACGGCGGCTAATTTTGTTCCATCAGAAGAGGAAGCGATAGAATTCCAACTTCTTGAGCCAGCGGAAGTTTGTTCTGTCCAAGTTGCACCAGAATCAGAAGAAGTATAAATATAACCGCTAGAAACAACCGCTGCTAATTTGGTGCCATCGGAAGAAGAGGAAATTGATCTCCAACTTCTTAAACCAGCCGAGGTTCTTTCTGCCCAGGTTGCGCCAGAGTCGGTTGAAGTATAAACATAACCGGAACTGACAAAAGCTAAAGCAGCTAATTTAGTTCCATCGGAAGAAGAAGAAATAACTCTCCAAGCCCTAGGTCCAGAAGCAACCACCTCGGTCCATTGTTTTTCAACACAAGAACCATCAACACAATTATAACCATATTCGCAGGCTGGACTACAAACCGCCCCTCCTTCACTAGAAGTATCGCTAACGATTATTATTCCACCAGGAGTCATTTGTTTGACCCCATCTGGTAAATCAGAAACTTGCTTACCGGTACAGAAATCTATAGTATAACTAGCTCCATTATCCCTAGGAATATAAACGTAAGTATTAGAAGAATTTGTACAACCACCATCAGCTGGTGTCGAAGCAGAAGGAATAGTTTGCATAAAAATTATTCCTTCGGTTGAAGAACCTATAAAACCCTGATTCCATTCTTCTTCTGTGGGATATCTACCATATTCGTTAGCAAATAGCTCCAAAGCAGTGTGAAGTTGCTTCATGTCAGCCATTCTTTTAGAATCTCTAGCGTTTTGTCTTGCTTGTTGCAAAGCAACAACAGCCAAAGTTGCTAAAATACCAATAATGGCAACAACTACCAATAATTCAACCAAGGTAAAAGCTTTTTTTCTTAGCTTAAACATAAAATTAAGTTTATTTATTAAAAAATTATTATTAAAACAAAAACCAGTTTGTTAAACTGGTAAATCGTCTAGGGATTCCTCTTCTTCTTTATACAAATGGAGAACATCTCCTATTTGAATTAGGGGCTTTCCTTCGTATCTCAAGCCACATTCCTGACCATTTTCCACAACATTTACATCTTGTTTGCCTGATTGCAGTTTATCTATTTTTCCTTTGTCAATAAAACTGTCATCACGCCAAATCTCTAAAAGAGAATTAGACTCAATCAGACCTTCAATAACTTTTCCTCCGACAATTTGAGCATTATTTTCGGTTCTAAAAATAGCTAAGACTTTTAATCTACCAAGATCTTTTCTGATTATTTGTGGTTTATAAATATTTTTCATTTCTAATTTAACATATTTTATTAAATCGTAAATGATACTAAAAATATTTATCTTGATATTTTTTTCTCTAACCAAGTCTTCTGTTTGTGGTTGTAAACGAACATTAAAACCAATGATTTGAGCATTAGAATCTTCGGCTCGTTTAATATCTCCTTCCCCAATATTTCCCAAACCTTTATGTATAATTTTAACTTTTATTTTTTTGGTATTAACCTTCATTAACGACTCTTCAATTGCTTCCGCTGATCCCAAAAAGTCAGCTTTGATAATTAAATTTAATTTCAAAGAATTGTCGTCAACATTATCTGAAGTAGAAACAGTCTGTCTGTCAGCTTTTGATTTGGCGGCTATTTTTTTCATTTTAATTTTTTCACCTTCTCCAACCTCCAAAATATCACCAACTTCTGGCAACATTTTTAAACCCAAAACTCTGGCCGGGGTAGCTGGCTCAGCCTCTTCAATGGTTTCTCCTTTATAATTTTTTAAAGCTTTAACTTTACCATAAATTACTCCGTTATAACACAACTGATCGCCGACTCTTAATGTTCCATTTTGAACTAAAACGGTAGCCACTGGTCCGGCTCCCTTATCAACATTTGATTCAATAACTGTACCAACTGCAGCTGATTTTGGGTTAGCTTTTAAATTAGCTGACTCCACTTCAGCCGATAAAAGAACCATATCCAAGATATCATCTATACCCTTCTTTTCTAAAGCTGAAACTGGCACACAAACAGTTTTTCCTCCCCAATCTTCTGGTATTACATTTAATTTTGAAGATAAATCTTGTTTAGTGCGATTAATATCGGCCTCTGGTTTATCAATTTTGTTTATAGCCACAATAAAAGGAATTTTTGAGGCTTCAATAATTCTAAAAGCTTCGACTGTTTGTGGTTTAACTCCATCATCAGCAGCTACTACCAAAATTGCAATATCAGCTACCTTAGCGCCTCTACTACGCATAGCCGTGAAAGCCTCGTGCCCAGGAGTATCAATAAAAGTAATTCTTTGATTTTTTCTAACAACTTGATAAGCACCAATATGTTGAGTAATTCCTCCCGATTCTCCAGCTACAACGTTTGTTTCTCTAATAGCATCTAATAATTTTGTTTTTCCATGATCAACGTGTCCCATAACAACCACAATTGGCGCTCTTTCTAAAAGCTCATCCTTTTTTTCTCTGGCGATAGCCTCAGCTAAAACTTCTTTACCACTAGAAGCATTCCCCATTTCATTATTTTCTTCTTTTAAAAAAACATCCAAACCTAAACCAGCTCCAATAATCACGGCTGTATCAAAATCGATTTTTTCATTCATGGAAACAAAAACACCATTCTTCATTAATTCTTTTAAAACTATGTTTATTGGTAAATCGGCTAGAGAAGAAAGTTCCTTGACAGTAACTAATTTATTTATTCCTACTGGCTTGTTTTCCTTTTTGATCGATTTTTCTTGCTCTTTTTTTAAAGCTTCCTCTGCCTCTTTTTTCTTTTCGATTTGAGCTATAAAAATTGGCCAATTTTTAATAATCTTTTTAGCAATCATCTTGTCAACCTTGATTGCCTTTTGACCAATATTAAAACCCATTTGTGGCAACAAATGGCGAAGCTCAAAAGGAGAAACCTTTAAAATACGGGCTAATTCAGTTACGTTCATTTATTTATATTTAAAACACTTAAATTAATTAAAGAAAAACAAACTAATTTTGCTTAGTTTATTATTATTTTATACCATTTTATAGCTTTAGTCAAACAAAATTGACAAAAAATAAACAATATTATACAATGGTCAGAAGTAATTTAACAATAAAAAGAGAAGCAAATGAAAAAAATTAGAGCTTTTTGCCCTTCTTATTCTGAAGGAAATTTTATTAATCAGGCTGGGTACGAATTAATAAGAAATAAAAAGAATGATTTACTGGACACCCCTAACATTTTTATTGGACCTCAAACCATGGCAGCACAAACAGCTATTTACATGATGGAGATTTTGGAAAAAGAAATATGTCGAATAGTAATCGTAGAAGAATTAAGAAACATAAAAATAGAAAAAAAATTAGAAAACAATAAAAAATCATCATTTTTCTACGAAGAAAACAAAAACAATTTCTACCAAACAATCAGAGAACATTTTAAAGAAGAAGAGATTGTTGAGATAGAAAAAGATTGCGGCAATAAAATAAAAGAATGTTTTAACAACATGAAAGAAGAAGAGGAGTTTATGTTAATCGGTCACAATTCCCTTATTTCCATGGCAGCCAATCATTTTACTGGTAGTTTTCATAGGGCAAGAAAATTTGATCGTCTGAAAGAAATGGAATCTGTAGATTTTTTTATGGACGATAATGGCGACATTTTTGTTTCAGCTAATTTTTTTACATTATGAAAAATAAAAAGGAGTAAACAATACTCCTTTTTTTTAATAATAAAAAAAGGGTGGCTAGCACCCTTAATCCTGGTCAAATCTTTCTTTTTGCCAGAAAAATTTTGGAAAAAAGATATAAGGATCAATATTTAGCTCCAAAAAAATTCCATGAATTTTTTTATCAGTTGAACTTATAACTCTTTGCTGGTAGTTAATGGTTAAAAGATTATAATGAGCTCTGTCATAATTGAAAGCCAGACCCAAATTAGCTAATGGATATTGATCGAGCGATATACCATTATCTCTCATTCCAAAGCCAATAACTGGTGAAATCGAAAAATTTCTGTAAATCCGCATTTTATAAAAATTGACTTTCATGTCAAAATTAATACTGACTTCTGGAGCGTAGGGGCTTTCAACTTTAAAATATTCTCCCTCAGCTGAAAGAAAAAACTTATTCAAAAAAGCTCTTTCTCTTTCATACAAAATGTCAAAACCAAAAAAAGCGCCATAACGATCAACTCTTTTTGCAGCCGGTGGACCCAGTTCTTCGATTTCAAAAAAAGTATGCTCGTTGATCATTCCTAAATAAACAAAACCGATTGAAGTTCTTCCAGCAACTCCAATCAACATTTTGTTCAAAATGCCAGAGCGATAATATTCGACTCCTTCTACCACCTCATACAAACCAACGTCTCCCTTTAAATTGGTTACAATTGGTCCAAGCGGCAGTTTTTCATAAAAAACATTAAAACTCCAAGAATTAAAATTACCAACCAGAGATTTCATTTCTGATTGACCAAAATTGTGGGCGTCAAAAATATCAAAATATTTGAGACTAACATCAACTCTGGTTTTGGTTAAAGTAGAATCGTTTAAGTTAGCTTGAGCAAAACCGCCAAGCAAAACAAGCAATAAAATTTGGAATAATTTCGCTTTCATCATTTATTGTATTTTATTATTATAAAAGAACTAAACAATCCAATTATTGTAACATATTTTTTTACAAAAGTAAAGAGGCCCTTCAAGGACCTCAAAAAAAATACAACAAAAAATAAATAAATTTATTAATAATAAAAACTATTTTTTTGAAAATTCACAACCACAATATCTCTGGCAATAAAAACCTTTTAATTTAGCTAATTTATTAGATTTTTTTGATAAATCTAATTGATTAAATTCTAGACTTATAAAATTTAATTTATTTTCGGAAGAAATATAATTTGCCAATTCTTTAATTTTAGTTGAGTCTTTGTAGGGACTAACAAGTAAAGTGGTATAAAAGTTGCTAATATTTAATTCCTTAGCTTTGTCGGCTGTTTTTAGTAAACGATCTCGATAACAGATAACGCATCGAGCTCCTCTTTCTGGTTCTTTTTCCAGCCCATTAACTTTATATAACCATTCGTCATGATTATACGGTTCTATTTCTAATTTTAAACCATATTCATCGGCAATTTTTTTAACAAACTCTAATCGTCTGTTGTATTCTTCAAAGGTATCAATATTGGGATTATAAAAATACAAAACGACTTCAAACTTTTTTAATAAAATCTCAGAAACAAGAGATAAGCCACAAGGAGCACAACAAATATGCAATAATAATTTTTCTTTTTTTATTTTTCTTTTATTTTCCAAATAATATAAAAAAATAATTAAAGCCAACATCAAAAAAAGCAACAAACCTAGGGCCAAAAACTTTCCTTTGCTTTGTAAAAATAAACCACTCAAACCAAAAACACTAGAAACGAAATAAAAAAACAAAACAGCCTGTTTTTGATTTAAACCTAAATCAATTAAGCGATGATGAAGGTGTTTGCGATCAGAATATTTAAAAGGATTTTTGCCAGAAAATAATCTTCTGACAATTGTCCATAAAACATCTAGGGCCGGCAAACCGATAACCAAGAGAGCTATGGCAATTTTTCCACCAGAAATAATTGCTAAAACACCCAAAACATAACCGAGCAAAAGAGATCCGCTTTCCCCCAAAAATATTTTAGCTGGATTAAAATTAAAAACCAAAAAACCACAAAGAACAGTAAAAAATAAAAAAGAAGCTAGGGCGATATCTGGCTGATAGTATTTTTCACTGATGGTAAATAAAAATATAACCAAAGCTCCGATAGCTGAAACACCAGAAGCTAGACCATCTAGGCCATCAAGCAACTTTGTTGTATAAGTCATTCCTAATAACCACAAAAAAATAATAGCTGAGCTCAAAAAAGTAGAAAAATAAACAAAACCTCCAAAAGGATTGCTTATTTTTTCAATATTAACCCCACCTAAAATAACCGCTATTGAAGCTAAAATTGGCCAAACTATTTGCCATTTGGCCGGTAAGTTGTATTTGTCATCCAAAACGCCTCCAAAAACAATAAAAACAGCACCAACAAAAAAACCAATCCAATGAAAAATATTCAAATCACCAACCAAAAGATTATCCTTATAAATAAAAACAGCTAAAAAATAAACAAAAAAAACGGCCAAACCGCCTAAAAGTGGAATTGGTTTTTTATGGATTTTTCTAGCACCATCAGGATTGTCAACTATATTAAGTTTTAGAGCTATTTTTCTAGTTAAATAAGTAAATAAAACAGAAACAGGAAAAAATATGATAAAATAATATATAAAAGACATAAAACAAAAAATAATATTGACTTTTTAGTAATTATTTGATAAAGTTAATAAGGTTAATTAACAATAAAAATTATAATGATGGTAGTAGAAATAGAAACAGAAACAGAAATTCTTGCTGACAAAAAAACTGAAACCGCTAAAATAATCGAGAGATTGACTAAAAATGCCAGAAAAGCGGTCAAACAGTTTGAATCAGGATTAGTCGACGAGGCTTACAAAAAAGCTTTAGCTGAAGCACAAAAAATCGAGGACAAGAACACAAGAGATTTTCGTATCTCACTCATTGAAAGCGAACAGAAAAAAAATGAGCTGAAATACAAAGCAGCTAAAGAATTTTTACAATCAAAAACAAATCAGCAAGAACGAAGTTAAACCATCAAACCCTCACCATTAAAGTGGGGGTATTTTTTTATTTATATACTTTTTCCCTTTTCAATTTGAACCTCACCTTTTTCATTTATAAAAACAGTATCTCTCCTTTTTAAATTACCAGCTAAAATTAAATTAGCAATTTCATTTTCTATTTTATCTTGTAACAAACGACGAAGTGGTCTGGCTCCAAATTTGGGATCATAACCGGCTTTAGCCAATTTCAATAAACCATCTTCATCATAAAGCAGTGATACACCTTTACTTTCCAAACTCTTGGCAATCTTTTTCATCATTATTTTGGCAATTGCCAAAACATTTTCGATAGTCAAAGGTTTAAATACAATTATTCCATCAAAACGATTAATAAGCTCCGGACGCATTATTTTATTTAAATGATTATCAATCAATTCTTGTTTAATAACTGCCAATTCTGTTTTATTCTTAACAGCTTCTTGAATAAATAAAGCTCCGGCATTAGAAGTTGTAATGATAATAGAGTTAGTAAAATTAATCGTTCTACCTTGTCCATCAGTCAGGCGACCATCATCTAAAATTTGTAAAAATAAATTTAAAATATCAGGGTGAGCTTTTTCTATTTCATCAAATAAAATCAAAGAGAATGGATTTTTTCTAACTGCTTCTGTCAAATATCCCAAAGTACCGTCAACATCACCAATCATTTTTTTAACACTATCAAAAAGCTGATATTCACTCATATCAAGACGAATCATATATCTTTCGTCTCCGAAATAAACTTCCGATACTGATTTAGCTAATTCGGTTTTACCAACACCAGTTGGACCTAAAAATAAGAAGCTGGCTATCGGTCGATTACCCTCTCTAATTTGAGCCCTGGCGCGCCTTAGACTGCCAGAAACAGCCACCACGGCCTCTTCTTGACCAATCATCCTTTCATGTATTTTAGCCTCTAAATTAAGCAATTTTTCGCCTTCAGAGGCCGAAACTTGGGAGACTGGAATACCGGTTATATCACTAATTATTTCAGCTATATCTTCTTTAGTACAAATCTTTTTACTGGGATCTTTTTGGACTAACTTCGAATTTCTAACAGCTACTGATTTAACAATGTTAATAGCTTTTTCCGGTAAAAATTTATCACTAATATATCTATTAGACAATTTTACAGCCTCTTCTAAAGAATTATAATCAAAATAAATTCCATATTTACTTTCAATCCAGGAAATTTTACTTTCAACCATATAAATAGAATCATCGTCGTTTGGTTCAATCACTTTAATAGGTGCCATAACATTAGAAATGGCCCTACCTTCTAAATACCTAGAATAATCCTCATTAGAAACAGAGGCCAAACAATGAAAATTGCTTCTACTTAAGGTTTCAGCTAAAACTTCTGATAACTCCAAACTCTCCTCCGCTCCAGCAGTAATACCCATCATATTCTGAATATTCTCTATATACAAAACAACATTTTTTGATCTCAAAACTTCGTTAATAATAATCATCATTCTTTCTTCCACCGCTGAAGCCGAAGCTCCACTAATTAAACGCGACAAATCAATTTCAACCAGTCTCTTATCTTTTAAAAATTTAGGTACATCCTCTTTAACCATTAATTGAGCTAACCCCTCTATTATGGAGCGCTTGCCAACACCAACTGGCCCTATTAATAAAACTCCGTTTTGTTCACTTTCAAAAGCTTCAAAAATTTGTTTAATTTCTTTTTCTCTGGCAACACAAGCTTCGAAATAACCATACTTGGCCATCGCAGTTAAATCACGAGAAAAATAATCCAAAGTTGGGGTAGCTATGGCAGTATAAGCTTTGTTCATTCCATTGCCCGGTTTTAAGCGAGCCATTTTTCTAAAAATTTTATAATCACGATACATCTGATCATTTATTCTAAACCACTTAACAGCATTTTGAATTTTATTCTGAGAAATTTCTAACTCATATAATATCTCTTGTAAAAGCTGGTTTTTTTCATAACAAAAAGAAATAGCGTTTAAAACACCAATACTTTCGTGCTTATTAACATAAGCATCATAAAAAGCTGAAAGCAAAATTTCCTGAACATTATCCGATAAAACAATTTTTTCATACCCAGTTCTTTGTAGCTCTGGGTTATCTAAATATTTTTTCAAAATATTTAAAAGTCGATTAATATCAACATTTAATCTCACTAGCAAATTTTTAACTGAAGAAGATTCGCACAAGAACCAAAATAAATGCAATGTTCCCAGTTCTTTTTGGTCTAGTTTTCTAGCCAAAAAATAAGCATTTTCCAAAATAAGTAGCAGCTCTTCATTTAAAGTTGATGAAATGTCAATTTTAGGTAGTTTATTATAATCATTAAAATTATTTACTTTTCTTTCTTTTATTTTTTTTATTTTTTTTAACGAAGCTTTCTTTTCGCTTACTCTATAAACAATAAAAGCATCAAAAATTATTGATATCAAAAAAAACAAAACAAGGATGGAATCATTTTTCCAAAAATAAAGTAAATCAGAAAAAACAAAAGTCGGTAAATTAACATTAAGATAGATCCAATAACAAAAAGACAACAAACCAGCCACTCCCAATAAATAAGCAATAAAATTAACGGCGCGATCAATCTTTTTCTTCAACCTCCTTAAAACTATTAAATGATATTTTAGATCCTGACCGAAAAATAAGACATTATTTAAAAACAAAACAGCGGTTCGGCCATCATTTTTTTTAAAAAAATCTTCGTCCTTAAAAAGTGTTAGATTGTCCATGTCTTCGATCATATTATTAAAAAATTCTAACAAAAATTAAATAAACAACTGTTGGCAAAATTCCCAACCAAAGAATAATTGCTCCGACTGATAAAATAACAAAAAATACAAAAGCAATGAATCTAAAAATAATTTGGAATATTCTAACTACAAAACTAATGGCTCTACCGGCAAAATCACTTTGACCGTACATTGGAGTAAATAAGTTTTTAATCCAAGCTCCGGCGCCAATTATAGTCCATTGTTCTTTCAAAAAAGAACCAATATTCTTTAAAAAACGAAAAAAACCAACCGTATACCACCATAACGGAAAATAAAAAAAATCCCACAATATTTGTATTGATATTTTGCCTAAATAAAAGAAAAAATTGTTGTTCATATTAATATAATGATAGCAAATTATAAGGTTTTTGGCAAAAAATAATATTTTTGAAAAAACAAAAAATCCCTTGATTTTTCAAGAACCGAAGTTCTAAATTCAAGGGATTAAACTTTAAAAAATAAATTAAGCTTTAAGTTGTAAGAACAACTAAATATAGAAAGACTATTTCACCGAGACCAAAATGTTATCTTTAGCTCCCACATCAATTGTGATTTTATCTCCATCTTTAACCTTCCCCTCCACAATATTTAAGGCTAATTCATCCAGTATCATGTTTTGGATAACTCTTTTAAGTGGTCTAGCACCAAAACTAGGATCATAGCCTTTTTCGGCTAGATATTTCTTAACCTTAGGGGCAATTTTAATAACAATATTTTTATTTTTTAATCTTTTTTCAACTTTTTCTAATTCCAAATCAATAATTTTTTCTAAAGATTTTTTATCTAAATTTTTAAAAACAACAATTTCATCAATTCTGTTTAAAAATTCAAGCTTAAAATAATCTTTTAAAATTCCATCGATTTTTTCCTTCATTTCACCTTCTCTTAATTTACTGCTTTCTTCTTCATTCTCTCCACCTCCAAAACCGATAGAATATTGTTTAATGACTTCATTGCCCAAATTGGAGGTCATAATAATGATGGTATTTTTAAAGTTTACTTTTCTGCCTTTGGAATCAGTTAAAACTCCATCATCTAAAATTTGAAGTAAAATATTAAAAGTTTCGGGATGAGCTTTTTCTATTTCATCAAATAAAATAACACTATAGGGTCGACGACGAATTTTATCTGTAAGCTGTCCACCATCATCATGTCCAATATATCCAGGAGGAGAACCAATCAGTTTAGCGACACTATGTTTTTCCATAAATTCGCTCATATCTAATCTGACTAAAGCATTTTCATCATTAAAGATAAAAGAAGCCAAAGCCTTGGCCAGCTCAGTTTTACCAACACCAGTGGGACCAACAAATAAAAAGGATCCGATTGGTTTTTTCTCTTCACTGATTCCGGCTCGACTACGGCGAATAGCATTGGACACTGCCTTAATAGCTTCATCTTGACCAATAACCCTTTTATTTAATTCCTCTTCCGAGCGAACCAATTTCTGCGTTTCACTTTCCAACATCTTGTTAACTGGAATTCCTGTCCAACGAGCAACAACTTTAGCGATATCTTCTTCGTCAACTTCTTCTTTTAAAATATGCTGCCCCTTTTTTTGTATTTTCAACAAATCTTCTTGTTGTTTTTTAACTTCTTTTTCTAATTGAGGAATAAGTGAATATCTGATCTCGGCCACTTTTGTTAAATCATCACCACGACGTTCAATAATATCAGCTTCCATCTTAAATTCATCAATCCTTCTTTTAGATTCTCTGATTTTGGAGATAATATCCTTTTCATTATTCCAATGAATTTCTAATTGATTAGCTTTTTCTTTTAATTCTTCCAAATCTTTATTTAGTTTTGTTTTTTTGGCGGTAGAATTTTCTTTTTCACCGGCCACTAGACCAGCTTTTACAATTTCCATTCTTTTAATCTCTCTTTTCATGTTGTCTAATTCTTCTGGCATTGAATCTATTTCCATTCTTAGAGCCGAGGTAGCCTCATCAACCAAATCAACTGCTTTGTCTGGTAAAAAACGATCGGTGATATAACGGCTAGAAAGTTTAGCAGCCGATATCAAGGCTTCGTCAGTAATTCTAACTCCGTGATGAACTTCATATTTTTCTTTAATACCTCTCAATATTGATATAGTATCTTCAATGCTTGGCTCAGCTACGTAAATTGGTTGGAAGCGACGCTCTAAAGCAGCATCTTTTTCTATATATTTTTGATATTCTTTAGTTGTAGTAGCTCCAATCGTTCTAATTTCTCCTCTAGCCAAAGCTGGTTTTAACATATTAGAAGCATCCATAGAACCTTCCGAGGCTCCGGTTCCAACCAAAGTATGAAGCTCGTCAATAAACAATATTATTTTCCCCTCTTGAGATTTAATAGTTTTTAAAACAGATTTTAAGCGATCTTCAAATTCGCCTCTAAATTTAGCTCCGGCGACCAAAGCTCCCAAATCTAAAGAGACAACTTCTTTGTTTTTCAACATTTCAGGAACGTCTCCACTAACAATTCTTTGGGCTAATCCTTCAACGATGGCCGTCTTTCCTGTTCCGGCCTCACCAATTAAAACTGGGTTATTTTTTGTACGACGAAGCAAAACTTGCATGATACGACGAATTTCGGTATCACGACCAACAACTGGATCGAGTTTTTCTTGACGAGCTAGTTCAGTTAAATTAACCGTATATTTTTCCAAAGTTCTAAATTTATTTTCCGGATCTGGATCACTTATTTTTTGGTTACCACGAAGTTCTTTCAAGATTTCTAAAACTTGATTATAATCAATTTTAAAATTTAATAATACAGTTTGGGCCGGAGATTTAATTCCAATCAAGGCTAGAAAAATATGTTCAGTAGAAATAAATTCATCATTCATTCGATCAGCTTCTTTTTTAGCTCGATCAAAAATAGCCGCTACTTCACCAGTTCCCTGAACAGAATGGACGCCCTCAAAATCATTTTTGGGCGCACCCGGCTGATAACCCCTAAACTTTGGTAATTTTTTTATTTCGTTTACTGTATAATTTTCAATTAATTCTGGGTCTATTTTTAATCTTTCTAAAACAACCCTAACTAAGCTTTCGGCTTGTTGATTTAAGGCCAAAAGAAGGTGAAGTCCTTCAATATATTGTTGACCAAAATCAGTGGCAATCATTTGAGCATTAATTATCATTTCCTGTGATTTGTTGGTAAATTTATTAAACATTTTATTTAAAATTAATTTTTACATTTTAGCAGTCTAACTATTTGACTGCTAAGATTATAGATAAAATAGGCTCCACTGTCAAGGCTTGACTTTTTTTATTATAAATGCTATAAATATCAAGCACATTTAAAATCGAGAGGATGGAAGAAAAAAGGATTCTTCAAGAAGTTGAAGAAAATGAAACCAACGAATTAGTAAAAAAAGCTCAAAATTTGGTTAATTCCCATTACGACATTCAAAAAGAATATTTAATGGGCGAAGAAAAGAGCGAATTAAAAGGACTAGAAGAATTCAAGGAAGAATTAAGTAAACATATCGCAGTTGAGAAAATGGACCACACGGAAATATACAAAATGGCCCAAAAAATCGTTATGCAATATTTACGAAAAGGACTTCCTAAAAAACAACCCTCAAGCAATTGAGGGTTTTCTTTTTATTTATCATCATGAATTATTTTTTCAGATAGCTTGGTTAAGTCATTATAAATGTCAAAAGCCCAAGAAGCAATATATTCTCTTTCTCCTTGTGGATCTTTTGGCATTTTATTCATGTCTATAAAAATTCCTTGTTTATAAGGAAACTCAAAATATTCTCTTTGAGACATTGTCTCCTTTAACTTTTCGGGGGAAAAATTTTTTCTATCTTGAGCTTTGGCCTCCTCTTTTAATCTAAAATCATCGGAAAAATCTTGATTAAAATTAATATTAATCAAGCGAACTAATATTTTTAAATCAGAAATAAGCGTATTGTGATAAGCACGACGCAAACTATCAGAATGAGAAATGGCTGCTTGATATTTATCTAAATCATCATAGCTATCTTTTTTCTGCAATTCTAACCTAGTAACCTGAGTTAAATAATTTTTTACATCTTCTAAAACTTTAGAAAAATAATTTAAAATAATTTTTTTTCTATTTTCAATTATTTCTTTTTCCGCTTGATTCTCAACACCGCTCTTAAGGCCAGCAGATTTAATCAGTTCAACTGATTGATAATATCTTTGAGCCGTTGGCCCAAATTTTTTTTCGGATAAATCCTTTTCTTTTTTTGAGTTATTCTTGTTATATTCTTCAATTTCTTCTTTTTCCTCTCGGCTTAATTTTTGACCGTAAACATCTGGATGTTTATATAAATCGCGGAAAAATTTAATATCACTCATATTTTATTACATTAATTGTATTTTTGCATATTAACATATTAATAAATATTTGTCAAAACAAACAATTTAGCCTAATTTATTAAATATTGACATTTTATTTTAAATATGATATAATTAAACCATTGGAATCTTAGGTTTAACTAAAAACACTGCAAATGAGCGAATTTGTTCTTTACAAAAACCAAGAAGCGATATGCTACTTCAATCTCAGATTACAAAACAAAATCTGGATAGCGGACATAATTTTTACAGACAGTCCCATTGGTGATGCTCGCATGCACGCCGTTAACTGGAGTGAAATCAAGTTTGTCGGCGATCACAATGACGAAAAAAAGAAAGGATACTTAATGGATCATCTGAGGTTTGAAGCTCAAAACAAAATGGAAAGAGAAAATATCTATGCCAAGCTAAGAAAAGGCATAAAAAATCTCTTAACAGCCGACATCTTATCGCAAAAACTTCTTTGGAGCTTAAATTAATAAACTCCAAACCAGTCAAGCAAAAAAGCGGAAAAATTTTCCGCTTCTTTTTTTATGTTTATTTTTAAAACAATTTATTTATTTTTAATACTAAACACACTTTTAATAGCTTCACTTAAATTTTTAACAAAAATAAATTTTAATTTTTTAAAATTATTTTTTATTTTTTCTTTTTCAGTTTCCGTCAAAGATCCAGAAAGCAAAACATCAGAAAAGCCCATCTTTTCAATTTCTCTCAATCTCATATCAAGATAAGATATTGGCCGAAGCTCACCACCCAAACCTAGTTCTCCTAAAATAGCCATTTTACCTATAACTTCTTGGTTTAAATAAGAAGAAATAATTGACAATGAAACGGCCAAATCTAGGGCCGGATCACTAGCCCTCAAACCACCAACAATATTTAAAATAATATCTTGATTGGTTAAATCTAATTTTTGTTTTTTAGAAATAACGGCTGATAAAACTTGTAAACGGTTTAAATCAAAACCAGAAGATTTTCTTTGCGGATAACCGAAAACAGTTCTGCTAACTAAAGCTTGAACATTAATCAAAAAGGGGCGATTACCTTCAACCACGCAGGAAAAACTTGAACCAGGAAAAGAATGAGACAAATCATTGTCTAGAAAAACAGAACTAGCATTTTTAACCTCCTCAAAACCAGAGCCAGTCATCTCTAAAACTCCAATTTCATTAACACTACCAAAGCGATTTTTACTAGAGCGAAGAATAGAATAAGCGCCTCGATTATCATTTTCCAGAGACAAAACAACATCAACTATATGTTCTAACGATTTTGGTCCGGCAACCTGACCATCTTTGGTAATGTGACCAATTAAAAAAACAGGAATATTATATTTCTTAGCTAATTCCATAAATTTAACAGCAATAGTTCTGATTTGACTAACCCCGCCAGCCTCACTAGGAACCAAAGAAGAATAAATTGTCTGAATAGAGTCAGCAATTAAAAGATCGGGTTTATTTTTTATAGCTGTAGAAATTATTTTTTCTAAATTAGTTTCACTGACAAAATTGAAAGATTTTAAATTACATTTCAATCTCTCTAATCTTAATTTAACTTGACCAGCCGATTCTTCGCCTGAAATATATAACACCTTAGCAAAACTTTTATTATTTTTAACAATGGAATCGGAAATTTGAGCAAGCAATGTCGACTTACCAACCCCCGGCTCACCACTTAACAAAATTAAAGAGCCTTGGATAAGTCCTCCGCCCAATACCCTATCCAACTCAAAGACACCAGTTTTGAATCTTTCAGATTGAAAATTTGAAACATCTTCTAAATTAACAACGTCCGCCGAAGATATTTTATCTATTATAGTTTTTTCGTTCTTTTTTTTGTCATCAGACAAACTTTCCACTAAAGTCCCCCAATTACCACATTCTAAACAGCGCCCACTCCATTTAGGAAATTGGGCACCGCAATTTTGGCACTCAAATATTGTTTTTATTTTAGAAATCATAACAACTATTTTTTACTCGGCCTCGTTAATTTCCATTTCTATTATTTCACTTAATTCATCCTCGTCTAAATTACCCAAAAAATCCTTGTCATTAACGTAGATATAAGGAATTCCTAAAATACCAAGATCTTCCGCTTCCTTAACATTATTTAAAATTAAATTATCAACATTATTATCATTCATGCAAGCTAAGAAATTATCTAAGTTCAAACCAGCTTTACCAGCCAAAACTAAAAATAAATCGTTTTTTAAGCTAGAGAATCGACCCTTTTCTTTATACAATAAATCGCTATAACTCCAAAAATTATTTTGATTTTGAGCACAACGAGCAGCTCGAGCAGCTTGATAAGAAAAACTATTTACATCCTTTAAATCTGGGTAATCCTTCCAAACAACAACCATTTTTTCTTTATATTTTTCAAAAACATTTTTAATAATTTTCTCTTGTTCGAAACAAAAAGAACAATTAAAATCAGAGAAATAGAACAGCTTAACCTTCTCAGCGGAATCCTCTCCCAGAATCGGATCAAATCTATTATCAATTGGTTTTATCAGTTCTGTTTCTTGATTTTTAACATTTAAAAACGGGTCGGCTGCTGGGCTTATTTTTTCAGTAGTATTATCTTTAATCATTTTAATTTCAACCATATCTTTAGCTAAAAAAAGAGAGTTTTTAAACCAAACTAAAGAAAAAATCAAAATTAAAAACATTACTATTGATACTGAAATAAAAATAATGCTAAAATAATCTTTTTTATTTTCTACAACTATTTTTTTCTTGGTTTCTTTTTTAGAAATCACAATATTATCATCTTTTTTTATAGAACTTGCTTTCTTTTCTTTTTTTTCCTTAACTTCTTTCGCGCTTTTATTTTTATTAATTTTATTCATATCTTTAATTTAATTAATAAATTACTGCCAGGAGGCTTCATCAACTAACCACTCCCCACCCTCTTTAACGTAGCTTATTTTTATATCCTGATTAAAAACTCTTTCCTCGCTAACTCCTTTAGTTTCAAATCTTTGAACAGAAACCAAAACGCTTACCTGACCACTTTTAGGGTTAAAGCTGTCTATCTGAGGAGAAACAAAAACCTTAGAGGTCATGCCATAATATTCGCCCGAATATTCTGAATTATTTTCTAATTCAACCAGATAAGAATCAGCCCAAGATCTCATCTTTTTGGTCATAAATTCTTTGGATTGAACTATATTTTCGTAGTTACTGTGATTAGAATAAGATCCAAATCTTTCAGCAAAAGCCGCAGCCATTTTCTTGAAATCATCTTCACTCCACTCTCTATTTCTTTCCAATTCCTCATCAAAAGTGTATATTATTTTGCTTTCAGCATCTTCTTTCATTTCTATAAATTTCTCTTCATCCGTTTTTTCTTCAGTTTTAACCTCTGGCTTAGAAAAAGGATTTTTCTTTTCACCACCCAAAAAAGCAAAGTAAACAAACAAAAGAATTAAAACAAAAAGAACTACTATTAAAACTTTGCCTATTTTCTTATTTTTATTTTCCATATATTTTATTTAAATTATTAGTTTTATAAATTAAACAGCACCCTCTAATTCTCTTTGTTGTCTGGCAAATTCTTTTTTAGCTTCTTCTTGTTCTAGCAATTGTCTAGGGTCAGACGTTATTAACTGATCCTCGCTATAAGAAGCTACTATTTTTATAGCTACATGCTTATTACCAGCAAAAAATATACCTTCTCCAACATCACACTCTAAAAGCAAAAACTTTTCTCCTTCGGTCAACATAAAAGTCTTTTGCACTAAATCAATAGCTGCCGGAGATTGTTTTAACAAAATCTGTAAAGAGGAGTTAGTAACAATAGCCTTTCCATAAGGAGAGGTTAAGAAATCATTAACGTCCTGAGTGATAGTAGTAACTCCTAAATAATATTTTCTACATCTTTTAACTAGAGCAAATATAAATTTAGCACTATCTTCGTGTTGCATCATCCACCAAGCTTCATCAATAATCAAAACTCTTTTTTTGGTTTCACTTCTAACAACATTCCAAATATAATTAACAATGGTGTAAATAGCCATGGGACGAAGCTCATCTTCCAAATCTCTAACCGAGAAACAAATCATTTGATTGTTCATTTCTACGTTGGTTGGATTATTTAAAAAACCAGAAAAAGTTCCTTCAGTATATTTTTTTAGTCTCTGAGCTAAGTCAGATCCACCCTCCATACCATCTAAAACTTGTTGAAAATCAGACAAAACTGGTGGTTCAATTTGAGACAAGTCGGAATCAGGTGTAATATCTTTTTTAGCATAGGTTTCCAAAAGAGCTCTATCCACTATTGAATCTTCGTCGTAATTTAAAGCACCAGTCATTAAGCGAACCAAACCTTTTAAAGTAATAACCGCGCTTCTGATAATATCTTTGGGCTTAGCTTCTCCTCCAATAGCTCTAGGCAAATCAAAGGGATTAATTTTACTTTCACTGGCCAAAGAAATATTAATATAAGTTCCGCCAACAGCATCTGACAAATGTTTGTATTCATATTCTGGGTCAATAACAATAACATCAGAACCCATCATCAACGATCTTAAAACTTCCAATTTTATACAATAACTTTTTCCAGCACCAGAAGTAGCAAAAACTACCGAATTAGCATTTTGCAAACTAAAACGATCAAATAAAATTAAACTATTATTATGTCTATTAATTCCGTATAAAACTCCGCGATCACTGGTAAGCTCACTGGAAATAAATGGGAAAGAAGAGGCAATTGGTGATGAATTCATGTTAAAGGTAATATATAAATCATCGTTTCCTAAAGGTAAACAAGAGTTAAACCCCTGTTCGGCCTGGTAAAAAGCCCTCTTAGAATAAACTAATCTCGAACCAAAAACGTCTTCTACTTGGTCTGACAAACGATCAAGTTGTTCTAAGTTGTCAGCATAAATAGTAATATATAAACCGAATTGAAAAAACCTTTCTGTTCCTTGAGTCAAAGAATCACGCAAAGCTTCAATATCCCTCAAGGCGGTTTCTCTTATTGGATCTCTCGGCGCACCTTTTTCCGAATCAGACATAATTTGAGCTTCCAGGTTTCCCACTCTGGATTTAAGTTGTTTTAAAATAATAGCACTCTTTACCGGATAAAAGAACATGGAAACATCAAAACATTCATTCAAGTTAATAATCGGCGCAAACCAACCAACGCTTATATATCTTGGGTAAGTAATTACAAAAATTGTTCTAAGAAATTTCTGACCTAAAGCCAAAAAAGTCGGGCTAACTTTAAAACTTGCCGGAGAAATTAAATCTCTAACAGACAAAGCTCCACGAAGCAATGCCTTTTCTTCTTCGATTAATTCTCTGGTTATTTTTATTTCTTCTTCCTTGGCACCAAACCTTTGCAATTCTTCTTCAATAATTCCCTTTTTCTTTTTGGTCTCCAATTCTTGTCGTTGACTTTTTAGATCTATCATAATTTATAGTAAATATTTTATAATTCAACTTGCAAATCTCTAACATTTGTCAAAACTTGATTCTTAGAGGTTTCCGGATTATATGAATTATAATAAAGTTCTATTAGTTCCTGAGTGTTCAATTGCTTAACATCAACACCCAAAGATAAAAGAGAAGACATAACACTATCAACTCTTCTAGCCAAAGCCTCTTTGTATCTTAAAAATTTAACTTCTTTCAATTTAAAAATTGTAGATGGTTTCAAGGCCTCGGATAAAAGAGAAAAAAATCCTTTTCTTTTATCGCCAGCCGGATTGTAAGAAACAACAACAAAGAATTTTTTGTTCATAATTTTTCCGATGGAAACCAACTCTTTTATGTATTCTATATACTCAGCAGTCTGTATTTTCAATAAACGATTTGTCTGCTCTCTTTCTTTGTTTTTTAAATAATCCAAATAATTTTGAATATTTAAATCTCTGGATTGAATAACAATTTGTAGTGGCGTATTTAAATTATTTAAAAAACTAACATAACTAGAAATAATGGCATTTTGCTCATCTTCACTTTTTAAAGCAAAATTAATACTGGATACAGATAAAACTGCTCTAAGACTGCCATCTTTTACAACAACGGTATCATATTTAATTTCAGCGACATCCAAATATTGCTGAGTTGATGGGGCTTGCATTTTTGCTTTTTTCTCTGGCATAATTAAATAATTTTAATTTAGAAATCAGATTCGTCCGATAATATTTTTTCGCTATCCTCACCTCGATATTTTCCTTTGGTATCAACTACTAATGAAATTTTGGCTAATTTAGCCTTGCTCAAATATTTCTCCTGAGTAACAACGTTTTCATATTTAAATTCTTTTTCTTCTTTCTTTTCAACCGTTGAAGTTTTGTGATTCCAAACTCTTAAATTTGGTTTTTTAACTGTCTGAATAAAATTCAAAACGAAATAATGAAAAGGTCGGCCATTAACTTTTAAAAAGGCGACGGTTCCAAAGATACCAAAAATTAAAACACTGGAAATTACAAATCCCATGAAATCCAGGGTTTTATAAGCAATAAAAACAAAGAAAGCACCGATTAACAAAATAATAAACTGCCTAGCAGTAATCGGACCAATAATTTTTGGCTCAACGTCTATAAATTGTGGGACTGTAAACTGTTGCATAAAAACTAAAATCTCAATGTTTTATTAAATTCAACTATAGCCTCAAGTTCCTCTTTGCTTAAAAACTCTTTTCCATAACTCTTCAATTCGGCTATAATTTGATCAACGCCAACACCACGATTACCAGCGTCTAAGAAAATTTTTAGATATAATTTATGTATCGGACTTTGACGCCAAGCCTTAATTCCTTCAATCATTTTGCTATAATCTAAACTCTCTAAAGCCTTTATTTTTTCTCTAATTTTTTCTAGAGCTTCCTTAGAATCTTTGGATAAACGACGAAAATTAACCAAATCTAAATAACGTATTTCGTCTACTGGGCTCATTATTTTAACTTTCTTAACGTCGGTCATTTTTATTTTGTTGCTTGAATTATCGATATCAGCAACTTTTGAAATCGGTGATTGAAAAGAAGGCGTTGTTTCCTTTTTTAGATTATTTTTAGCTTCTTCCACAGCTTTTATTGAAGCCTCCTCTTTTCTTATCTCTTCTTCAATTTCAGAAATAATTTCTTTTTCAAATTTATCAAATTTAGCATCTTCGTTTATCAAAAAGCTATCATTTGCTTTTCTTTTATCCTCTATTTTTTCTAAAACTTCTTTTTGTTTTTTGACTATTTCCTCTATTTTAGCTTTATCAATTATTTTTTCCTCAACTTGATAATTATCTTTTAAATTATTAACAGGATCAACAGAATGGGTGTCTAAAAGATAATCTGAATCACCGGCCGGTAACATCTTTTTAGTTTCAGAACCAACAGATGTTCCAAGTCCAAGCTTGTTTATTTTATCTAAAATATCCTTATCAATTTTTGTTTGATTTTTAGCCTCTTGATATTCCTCGGCCTGAAAACTGGAAACGATCATGAAAATGTTATCAATCATTTGATCAGCCAAACCAAAACCACCCAATTCACTTGACTTAGAAAATATTTGACGCAACTCAATTTTGCTTTTGACTCCTTTAAAGTATTTTTCTAGCAAAGAAACAAAATTTTCTTTTTTTTCTTTAGTTAAATTTAATTTCAAAATATCAACAACTTGTTCGGCTTGATTTTTGACTTTATTTAAATAATCAGTTTTTACATAATCACTAACAAATTCTTGCTCTTTGATGTATGGTTCATCTCCCAAATCATCTGTCTCGTTTTTATCAAGCTCTTTATTATCGAATTCTTTCCCCAATTCGGCTAATTCTTCTTTTAATTTATTATCAGGAGAATCAATTTTTACTTCATCAACTTTAAAATCCTTTTTTATTCCTAGATAATCGGCTATTTTATAAAAAACTTTTTCTTTTAACTCCGTGGCTAAGTTTTCAGATTGTTCTTGATTTAAGCCAAGTTCAGTAAAAAAAACCAAGGGCAAACTTTCAATGTTTATTTCCTTAATAGTTACTCTCATAATTAATGAGGCCAAATCAACTTTGTATTTCTTTTCTATTTCTTCAATAACCTTAACAGCTTCGTCGCTATCAACAGCTTTTTTGATGTCATCACTCAAACTATTAAATTTGTTTAAATAGTCAAACATATTTGAATTTTATTATTACAAAAAACAAGGAATTATTTTTTCAACTTATTGATTTCACTTTCAATAGCTTTTCTTTCTAAGCTTTTTTCTGGGTATTTTTCTAACATTAATTCCATTTCTTTTATTTTTTGTTCTTTCTCGGAAAAAAAATTTTCCTTTTTATCTAAATCTTCTTTTTCTAAATCATTTTTTGAAATATTCTCTGAATTGCTTTTTAAGACATCGACATTGTTTATTTCACCGACTTCGTCAATGTTTTTGCTTTTCTTCATAGACAAACTGTCAGAAATTACATTGTCTCTATCTAGTGGAACTATTTCCCATTCGTTGAAAGGAATGTTAGCCATTGAATCTGGAAAAAAAGACAAATTTCTGTAAAGGCGCAAAACCTTTCTCACCAATCTTCTCTCAACTTCATCTAAATTTAAACAATTAACCGAACTAGTTAAAAATTTAGCCAAAACTATATTGCTGAAATTATTACTTCCATTTTCTTTTATGAAGCTCTTTATCCAGTTGGCTATTGTTGGATCTTCTTTCTTGTTATTTATTATTAATAAGTTTTTGGTAAGCACTTCCTGATTAGCCAGAAGGGCTCTAATAAACTTATCAAGAGAATCAGTTTTGTTTGTCAGTAAATATAACATTGAACCATTAAGGCTTCGAGGAGCTGAAGGATCACTATTTTTTAAAATTGTTACCAAGTCTTTTTCTAAAAGATAGGTCGATATCCGCTCTTCTTTTTCTTCATCAAAATCTTTTTCCAAATCTTCTAAAAGATTGTTGAGATTATTTAAATTACTATTAACAATGGATTCTTCAAAATCACTTACATATTGCTTATATTTATCAAGACTTCCATTATATTTTTTAATTTGATCAGCTACCTTAAAATCAATAAAATTATCCACTGGCAAAAACAACTTTCCTAAAAAATCGCAAATAAATTCATTCAATCTTTCTTGACTTTTAATGTCTGGAGAAACATTTTTTATTAATTCTTCAATTTTAAAATCGGAAATAAAAAAATCTAAAAGAAAATCATTAACCCTTTCTTTGTCTATGTTAAAGTCGGCTGATATCTCGGAAATAGCTTGAGCAACTTTTTCAGAGGAAAAATAAAAATTAAGCTCTTCTGATAAACTTTCTAATTTTTCTAAAAATTTTATATATTTATTTTCCATAGATTAAAACAAGATTGCTTAAATTTATTTAATTTTTCAGTTAAAGTAAATCATTAATCAAACATAGCACTTGCAGTGTCTATTGTTTGTTGATCTTTATCGTCTAAATTGTCGCCTGATTTGGATTGATTATTGGATTGATTATTAGAAGCTCTTCTGCTGCTGAAATTAACACCAGCAATCTCCTGAAAAGCTTTAATAACCGCTCTATCAGTTGGTACTTCAGAATTTAATTTAGAATTTTCTAAAATACTATTTAATTTATTTTTAAAATCTTCTTCATTTATAGCATTTTTCAAGTCCTGTATCGCTTTATGAGTTGGGTTATCAAACATTTTTTTCAAACTCTCAATACTTTCGCCTTTGCTAACCATCTTTTTAACCTCGTCAAACTCTATCTCACCCAAAAATTTAACTTTACTTTCTTCGTTTTTAACAGGATCTAATCCTTCATCAAAATTATCTAAATTACCATCTTGAATACCAGCCAATTTCTTTAAAGAATCATAATCACCAGAAGATTTTAAAGATTCTTTAACCTCTCTTTGTTTGTCTTTGGTCAAATCATCAAATTTACCTTTAAAATTTTTATTAGACATTGTTTTAACTAGCCCTGGCATGATTAATTTCATTGAATCTTTGTCAATATTTTCCAGTTTTATAGTGCCACCAACAATACCTTTAACAATTTTTTCTTTGGCTTTATCTTGTTTAGATGAATCAGTTGATCTAAGATCGGTAAATGTTTGAGTTAAATGTTGATAATCACCGGCCAACGAACCATCCATTTGATTCATTACCTTGTTATCATTGCCATAAGTTTTTTGAAGCTCATCTCTTTTAATCCTGGCTTCTTCTTTGGTTAATTTACCCTTTTCCATTAAAGTCATGGTAGCGGCCGCTCTTTCATGACCACTTAAAGAATAGTCGTTCATTTTCTTTCTAAGCTCATCTTCTTTGTCATCCTTCATGCCATCTTTATGTTTTGAGATTTGAGAACTATGATAATTAGAAGCCAAATCCAAATCTTCATTTCCGGCATGTTGAACTTTGCCCTTAAGACCTAGGGTTAAAATATTTCCAGCAATATTGCCAAATTTACCAAAGTTTTTGGCACCCCTCATACTGTCTGACAAATCTTTTTCTTTTTGACCAACAACTTCGTCCCTTTCTTCAAATTCTTTAGTAAGATCAATTTTATTAAAATCAGAAACAGCAGATTTTTCGTCAGACTTGAAGTTGGCATTATAATCTTTTAATAAATCATCCTGTTTTTGTTTTTGCTTAGTTTCTTCTGGAAGATATTTATTGTTTATATCATTTTTCCTTTGATCAAGTTCACTTTGTGTAATTTTACCATTTTTGAAGTCGGCATCAGCCTTATTAAGTTCTCTCTGTTTTTTAATACCCAGGTTCTTTTCTTCTGTTTTGGCAGATTCTATTTTTACTTTTAAATCTTCAAGCGCTACTTTCTTTTGTTTGGCTTCTTCTAATTTTACTTTTCTATCTTCTATGTCTTTTTTAGAAACACCGGCCAAGCTTTTTATTCCCTCTCCAACTTTTCCTCCCAGCTTATTAACCGGGGCAACAACGGCTTGTTTTGCCTGACCAATTTTTTGATTAGCCCAACCAGCATCTTTTTGAGCTCTATCTTGTCTAAGACCTTCTTTCATTGATTGACGAGCTTTAATAGCATTTTGCACTCTTTCAACCCCAGTAGCTCTTTTAACTCCTTTGGTCATGGCATTCATAGTGCCGGTTCCCATAGCTTGTAATTTGGCCATACCCTTACCAGCAATACTGCCAGCCACACCACCCATTTCTTGAGCTATCATTAATCCCCCCAACAACATACCAATGGAAATAATAAACTTAGTCATGTTATCCTGACTTCCAGCTTCAGTAACAGTGGCAGAAAAATTTTCTTGAGTAGCTTCGCCTCCAGCTGAATTGCTTTGGGCTTTCATTTTATTAATATCTCGACTACCTTCAATACCGCCCAAAGAAGCGAAAGAAAGCCATATAAAAAAAGCTAAAACCGGACCGACTATTAAGTTTTTAGAAAAATCAGACCACCATCTTTGAGAATAGGATTGTCCTTGAGGAAACGAAGCCATTAAATAAGCTGCTGGAGATAAAACGACATAAATCCAAATCATAATTATTCTCATGGCCAACATCACTAGCATTGTTAAAACAACCACAACCGAAATTATTGAAAATATTAAAGCTAAAATTATGGAACCCAAAATAGTCCAACCAGTAACATCGCCGGAATTACTTTGATCAAAACTTAATATTTTAGTAACACCCAACATTTCTGTTAAGTTTCCACCGGCCATGTCTTTAAAAGCGTTTACAAAAGTTAACATGATCACCTGAGCAACGTCGATAAATATTCCGCAAATAAGTTTAGAGAAGTTTATTAGAATTGCCATTAAAATAAGTTTTGGCAACCAAGTTTTTAAATTATACTGTTCTATTTTTAAAATAGTGGCGAAAGCAATTATCAAAAGGATTAAAATAAAAAACATGTTACACAAATCTCTAACCAGTGTCCAGCCAGTTGTAACAGCATTGGAATTGATAAAATCATTATACTGGGCAACTCCGATTAAAATATACATTAACATTATAAGTATTTTGCCCAAAACCCAGATAATTGGGTATAACACCCAGCCCAAAACTGTGGCTACTGTTTCTCCGAGTCCAGCGTGAGCAAAATTGGGGAATAAAAAAATTATCCCAAGAAAAAGAACTAGAGATAAGCCAGTAAATATTTTTTTGTTTTTTATTTTTAACTTCATTGTATTTATTTAAAAAACTGTGATATCCATTCCCAGGCAATATAGGGAGCAATAAAGAAAGATATTGGTGGTGTAAGAAGCATCATTAAAAAGGCTATAACAATTATAAACAAGTGCAGAAAACAACAACAACCAGTAGCTCCTTTTTCTATGACACTAATTTTTCCTCCAATTTCTTTTGCCTTTTTAGGGGATGTTTTTTTAATTTCTTGTGGAACCCACTCTTGTCCCAGTTTGCAAAAAAATTTAGGAGAGATTAAAGAAAGTACAGCGTGAGCATAAACCCAAAACACAGACAAGGTAAAAGTTGGAATAGCATCCAACCAGGCATTCTTTAAAAGATTATCAAAAAACAATCTGCTAGCAATTGGTTTTTCTCCTGAGTCTTCGTCGGTTTTAGCTTTAATCTTTGAATCAATTTTGCTCTTGCTTTTTTGTTTGTCTTGCTCCAACTCTCTAGCCTGATCCATTTCTTGCTGCTCATCATATTCAGTATTTGTTCTGGCTGATTGTTCTTCGCTGCTTGTCGATTGACGACCCTTAGCATCACTCAGTTTTTGACTTCGAGTAGAAATTGGCAGAGAAACACCCTTTAAAGGTTTAAAAGAAGAAAGATTCTCGTTCGTTTTTTTTCCATAACTACTTGAGTCTAAACGGGAAACTGGATCATTTCCTTTTTTAGTAGATGAACTCACCATTTTTGATGGTCCACCAGCCACATTCCCAAAATCATTTAATAAGATTTTCTCGACTTCGGCTTTAACTTTTGAATCAATTTTATTTTCCTTTATACTGTCAGATATAACTTTATTTTCTTCGGCCATAGAACGAAAAATAATAATAAAACAAGAGAAAATCTATATCCATTTCTTATCTATATTATACAATAAAAAAAATAAATTGCCAAATAATAAACCATTAAAAATTATCAATCCTTTTAATTTTTAAAATTAATTCTAAATTTAATAATTTTTTAATTTTTTCCTAATTTTTCCAGCTGTTTTTCAATCTGTTCTGGTTCTATTTTTTTATATAAAATCTCTAAATCACTAACTACAATCCTGCTTTTATCCGGAAACTGCCACTTTAAATTATCCATTAATAAGCTAGACTTCATTTTGGCGGAAGTTTTTGGTAAAAACGGTTCGGTTAAAATTGTCAGCGATTTAATAATTGAAGCAAAAACTGCCAAATCTTCTCCAGCCTTTTCTCTGTTGGTTTTAATAAGTGTCCAGGGAGCGTATTCATTAAGTAATCGATTGCCGTTTTCAATAATTTCAAAAACTGATCGAATTGCTTTTTTAAAATTTCCCAATTCAATGTCTTCACCAACACCAACAAAGGCATTTTTAGTTAAATTCAAAAAATCTTCCAATTTATTATCTATTTTTTCAGGAAAATCAATTCCGTCAGGAAAATTTTTTTTGATAAATGATAAGGTTCTAAAAACAAAATTTCCAAAATTACCAATAAGCTCATTATTGGTTTTAGCCAAATAATCTTGCCAGGAAAAATTGGAATCGGCTGATTCCGGACCATTAGATATTAAATAATATCTTAAAGTATCGGAATCAAATTCGGCTAAAAAATCTTTAAGCCAAACAGCGTGACCTCTGCTTTTGGAAAATTGTTTCCCTTCTAAATTTAAATATTCACTGGAAATAATTCTATCTGGCAAATGTAAATTACCATAGGACATTAAGATTGTTGGCAGAATTATAGCGTGAAAAGGAATGTTGTCTTTACCATGAACATAATAGTGCAAAGCTTCGTCATTTTTCCAAAAATCTTGCCACAAATTATCATTTTCTTCATTTTTGGCCCATTCCTTACTAGCTGATAAATATCCCAAAACAGCTTCAAACCAGACATAGATTCTTTTGTTTTCATAACCGTCCAAAGGAATTGGCACGCCCCACTCCGTATCTCTGGTTATAGCCCGATCTAAAAGTCCTTGAGCCACAAATTCACGAGAAAAATTTTTAGCATTTTGCCTCCAGTGAGAACTGCTTTCGATAAATTTTAAAATTTTATCCTGCCAAGCAGAAAGTTTTAGAAAAAAATGTTCGGTTGTTTTCCACTCAGGAGTATGTCCACAAGTTTTACATTTTGGATTTTTTAATTTTTTAGTTTCCATTAAATTGCCACAATTATCACATTGATCACCACGAGCCGAAGAAAAACCACAAATATAACATTCGCCTTCAACATATCTGTCCGGTAAAAATCTTTGGCAATTTGAACAATAAGGGAGCTCTTCTTCTTTGATATAAATATCTCCGTCTTTATACAACTTTAAGAACATTTCCTGTACTACCTGGCGATGGTTATCAGTTGTTGTTTTGGTATAATTATCATAAGAAAATGATAAACCGTTTAAAAAATTATCTTTGAATTCTTCGTGATATTTATTGGCTATTTCCGATGGATGTAGTCCTTGTTTGTCGGCTTCAACAGCAATCGGTGTTCCATGACAATCACTTCCAGAAACAAACAAAACATCATCGCCCTTTAAGCGATAATATCTGGCCAGAACATCTCCACCAATTAAACCAGCCACATGGCCCAAATGAAGAGAGCCATTGGCGTATGGCCAAGCAGAAGCTACTAAAACTTTTTTACCCATATTTAAAGGATTTTAATAATTATTTATGATTTTATAATATCATTTTAAGCGCCAGAAAGCAAGAAATAAAAAACCCGTAAGCTTAGCTTACGGGCTCGGATTCAGAAGATAGAACCCTATTTTTTTATGAATTTTTTGGAGGCGCGTCCTTCTGAAGTTTCTAAGTTTAGGATATAAACACCCTTGGGCAAACTGGAAACATCAAGATTAAGATTATTACCATCCACGATATCAAAAGTCATTAATCTGCTACCAATTACATTGTAAACAGCTCCTGTTTTTCGACCACTCAACGGAAAATCAATAGTTAGGTCTTTAGCGACTGGATTGGGATAAACAGATAGTTTGTTTGACAAATCAACATCATTAATACCACTTCCGGTGTCAAATTTTAGGATAAAAATCTGGCTATCGTTTCTACCGAAGTAAGCTTTGTCATTATATTTATCATAAAAACCAGATCGAACATTTCCAGCCTCAACCCAACCATATTCGTCGTCATAATAATGTTTAAGTTTTTTGGTTTCTCCAGTGCTTATTTTTATGTGCTTCACGCCACCGGAACCATAAACAAAAATATTATCATTATCCTTTACCACTATTCCATTTGAAAACAAGGAATAATCTTCTGTTGGAAAAGAATAAACTTTTGAACCCTGCTGGTTGGTATCATCCCATCTGTAAACATCCCCACCAAAATTTATGACAAAAAAAATATTTCCATCATTTGAACAAATTTCCTTTACCGTTCCCGCATTATAGTCGTTTCCAAAAGAATAAACACTAACCAACTGACTGCCATCGTAACGCAAGAGATTGTTTTCAACTATAGAGTTATTAGATATTGCCCATGAAAGAACCAATACATTGTTTTGATTTTTAGCATAAATATCACTAAAATAAACATTGTTTCTTTCGGCAATTAATGTAAACACGGATGAACCATTCCAATGATAAAGCCTAGACTTACCATCTTCGTAGCTTTTAGCCCCCATATAAACATTATCTTCTGTTAAAATAAATCTACTGTTGCTACCAGAAAAAGGCATCGTCAAAAGATCAAAATTATTAATAGAATTATTCCAAACATAAAGTCTAGTAGACCAACTATGAATTAAAAAAACACTATTATCATTCTTCTTAAAACCACTAAGATTTTCAATGCTTTGATCAACTGGTTGTTGCGGATAATTCCAGTTAGCGCCATCAAAATAAACAGCTTGATAACCGCCCCCAGAAACTCCATAAGTAGATCCCCAAATTTTGTCGCCCAAGACAAACAAACTGGTTATTGCACGTCCATTATTGGTATTTTGAAATTTCTCCAAATAATAGCCCTGGGTAGTTTGCGAAAAAAGATTTAAGCCCAGGCCAACAAAAATTAAAAGAGTAATCAATCTTTTCATTTTTTAGTCCTCCATTATTTTAATTTAAAATTATTAATGTTCTTAATTTAACTGAAAAGTATATCATTAAAAAATGCTTTTGTCAATAACTCATAAATTATTATTCAATAGATATGCAATCTGGATCGTGTGGATCACAAGGTTCATCTGGGTCAACAACGTCAGGACAAACAGGGAAGAAGCTTGGCTCATAACCGCATCTATAACACATATTAGACGATACTCCATCAGTCTGACACTGACAACAATACTTATTTTCCAAATTAAAATAACAGGAATTAGAATCACAGGTTGTTGTGCCAGTTATAGGATTGACCACCACTACTGGTTTTTCTGGAACAATATAAGACGAGCAAGAGAACAATGGACCACTTATATAGTCATCGCAGGATTCACATGAATCTGAACTTAAATCACCATTTGAACAACAATTTGTAAAACAACTTAGATTATAATAAGTCGGATTTGAAGAATTAAAACCACCAATACCGGAACATCTAAAGAAATCCCAATTATCAACTACTTTAATAGTTATAATATATTGGCCAGGGGTAAGAAAACGCACTAAGCGATGGGGATTGGATTCGTTGGGTCGATGATCAATCGGACCTAGAATAATTGGAGCACTGTTTTTCCAGTCTTCGGTAGTCTTCTTTATTTTAATTGTCATTTGCTTGATTGGAGATTGTTCTCTATCAACTACGGTATTAAAAGAAATAGTATAAAAACCAGAGGCAACAACATTATAAATATTTGACTCTACTTCCGTTTGATTAACCGCTCCATAAGGACCGCTAATTTTAATATTATTAATTTGTGGCCAAACAGAACAAACCCTGGTATTGTCTCTTTCTGGGCAACCATAAGAATTACAATTAACGGCTGGGGTTAATGGGGCATCTACTCCATTCAAATGAGCATAACCAGAGTCCAAACTAACCTTAGCAAATATATTTTTTAAAGCATCAGAGGCACCACTGGTTGTGTTGGACCAACTACTTCCTGTATCGATAAATCTGTTTTGAGTATCCAAACTAGTTGTTAATTTAATTTTACCAGATGCTTTATCATAATAAAGAGACTCACAAGAGTTTCTATATCCAGCACCAGTTCCAGTCATATAAATAGAACTTGATGTGCCAATACAAGAATAGGGCAGACCATAAAGCAAAGAATCACCGATACTGCTAGCGTAAACATTCTGACTTCCAACATCTCCATCGGTATTAATAGCACCAAAAGGAACACTAACAGACCCAAGCCTATAATGACTAAAAGGAGCACTAGTTAAAGAATTATTATATTGTTGCAATGAATATTGAGATGATTTTAATCTCTCTACCCAAGGAATTTCTCCTTTTATAAATTTATCGCATTTAGGAACATATTTATCGGGATCCATTAAACAAGCTCCATTTTTATTGGGATCAGTGACGGCCAGAGAATCCTGAGCACAATAAGTAGAAGAACATCTACCATTTCCAGTTCCAGCTGGTATAAAAGTTGTTGTTCCATATAAACCACCTTCGCATTCAGATTTTTTAATATTATAGGCTAAAAGTTTTTGACCGTTATCGGTTTCTGTTTTTCCTTTTAAACTACCGTCATATAAATACCACCCGGCTTGCGATTTATAAGTTGAACCATTAGGATTTCCATCGGAGAAATTTCGAGCCTCAAATCTTTCCCACCAACCATTTCTAGCATCACAAGCCATAGTATCACAACCGCTACAAGAAGTATTACAATTACTTCCGCGACAGCAGAGAACAGCGTTTCCACCGCAACTATTTGTGCCGCCACCAGTTATACTTTTAGCCGTGGTTTGTGATCCATAAACTATTTTACTGTTTGTAGGAATTATTAGTCTTGAACCTGTAATTGGCAAGCAGAAATAAATTTTCATATTATATTTTTCTCCGCCACCATAGTTATACCAAATATCACGACAATCGCTAGCATCAGAATCATAAAGCTTGTTTAAAACATTATGATAATTAGAATCACATCCTGAACCACCATAGAAATAAACACCCTCATTAACCGTACCGTCACTAGTGGTTACATCCCTTAAATAAACATCCCTATATTCAACTAAGCTAAAATCAGCATTCATTCGACCACAATAAATCGGCTGAAGACCAGTATCAGCATACCCCGAGAAATTAGTTGTTAAATCCGAGTTAGCGCTACCAACCACTGAATCAACCGGATACCACAACAAACAAACATTTTCATTAGCTGGGTCTTTTTGTAAACAATAACCTTCCCAACCTTGCTCTATAAAGCTGTAACCCTTAGAATCACTGTAACAAGAAATGCTATCTTGTTTTGGATATAATCTGCAAGAAGCTGGTAAATAAGTATTTTCGGCTGTTTCTAAAGCTGGTTCAACATTAACATCATCAAAGTATAACCAACCATTATTGGCAGTATCATTATCAAGAGATGGGCTTAAAATCAATCTAAAGCCATTATTCCAATCACTAGCTGTTTTAAATTTGATACTAATTCTCTGCCAATCCTTTTTACTGACATCAACTGATATTTCGGTTGATTCATTTTCAACAACAACCCCATTTTTTACACCCACTATTTTTCCTAAAACTTTTTCTACATTTCCACCTTCTGTCAATCTATAATTAGCAGTGTTAATTAAAAAATTTAGATAATAATCGGAACTAGTATTTACACTCACTACTGGAGAATACCAAGCCCAATCACACTCACCACCACCAACTCTAGCAAATCCTAAATTAGAAGGAGATGGATAAGTGGGAAGAACCGATTTGAAAGGAGGTGTGTTAACATCAATTGATTTAGAAATAAAGCAAGTTGAATCGATGGCTATTAAACTAGAATTGCTGGATTTTTTTCTTTGCCAAGAATTTAAATCTGCCTTTTTTTCAAAATCATTGCTCCAAACATTAGTACTACCCCTTTGAACCATACTATCTAAATAGTAATTGTTCAAAAGAGAATAACCACTAGCATTACTATCTTTAGCTATACTAAAGGCTCTGTTGCCAACTGGTGATTTAGAAAAATTCAAACAGTTTCCACTGGCATCCATAGAAGTACATTGTCCTATTTGCAAACAAACATTTTTATCATTTCCTTTTTCATCCTTTTCGGTAGTGTAAGAATAACAAGACAACCATCTTCCGCAAACCCTATCTGGTTTAACTTTTATAATTTGGTTAGCATCTTTATAAGCGGTGCTAGGAGCTGGATTATAATTAGCATAATCACTCGAATTATATCTAAAACTACTAAAATTTGGCCAACCATTAGAACTTACCTCTCTTTCGTTAAATATTATACAACCATTATTAAAGTTAGGACCGCTACAAGAAGAAAAATCTAGATTGCTTTTTATTTTATAATCAACGATTAACTCCCTCCAATCAATGGAAACTTTACTAATATCGGTTGTTCTATTCAAATCAATAATAAACTCACAATCTCCAGCAATATTGTCACCAGAATAAAATAAAAGTTTAGAAGCGTAAGGAGATGTTTGAGATAATTGATAAAAATCATTACCAGCCAAAGAAACGCTAGATAAAAGATTGTTGCTTTCTAGTTTATAAAAAGTCTTATCGCATCTTATTCTTAGATTGGCTAAATTTTTATACTTAATAGTATATAACTTATTAGCCTCCATAAAATGATTTACTTGTTTAAAATAATAGACACTATTTTCCTGGTTGCAAGAAATTGTTTTGGCGCCACTACCAGAATCTACTATTTTACAGTTTAAGCCGGAAACAGTATTGTTTCCATCAGGTGTAACGGCTGTCCAACCATCAAAATAAGTACCATCTTCATCAATATCAGAGAAATCAGAATTTAATATCAAATTAGGATTAAAAGAGCTTTCTGGATCTATATATTCAGTACAGCCAGATTCTTTTAGAGGACAAAGACCAGCCCAATTAACACCATTAGCTTGAGCTATCGGCTGACTAATTCTAATTCCATTATTACCAATAGTTTTTACTATTCCATAATCACTATCAACTGGACAAAGATAATTATTTTCATCAAGAATACATTTTTCCGAACCAGAACAATCAGCATCGGAATTACAAGGATTAGGCAAATTAGATACCGAGAGAGAGCTATTACAATTAGTATCACCAGGCAAACATAAGTTAGACTGAACCGCTCCTGGAATCAAGCATCTTTTAATCTTTTTAACATACCATTTGTTATCAACTAATTGACAAACATTATCCATTGGATCCTTAAAATAACTAACTCCAGATGTAGATGTCCAAGAATCACAACCGATTGCATCGCGAGCGCATAAAGTACCTTGATTATATTTATCAGGATTATTTTTAATGAAAATATTTTGATAAAGGTAGCTGGAACTGGTTGAATAGATATTAGAGATTGCTTTTCCGAACAAAGAACAACCTTTATCTGCTGGATTACAAATTTTAGAGCTATCGTAAACAACCAAAGAAAAATTATCAGCTGGAACTTCTAGACAATCTTGACCAGCAGAACAACTACTAATAGATTCATTTAATTGACCATTGGAAAAGAAGGCGTTTTCTTTCGGAGTATAATTATGAGTATCAATCATCAACTCACAACCAACGGCCGATGAGTCACACAACTTCGAAAATTGCCTCAAAGTATGTTTGGTATTAGAGCGATCTAAATAAGTAGAACAGCCTAAATTGTAGTTTGGACCTTGATATTTAGAAGTTTGATCATAATAACAAATATTAGGAGTATTCCAAGAATTTTTAATTAAGTAATATCTGCTATTGGTTTCTGAAAGAATTAGGTCATCAATATAAACAGTGTCTGGTCCGTTGTTCTTAATAAAAATCTTCTCACCAGAATCAACATCGTGGTCAAGATCTTCTAGATTTATTTTATAAATCTGCCAAGTAGAACCTTTTATTGGAAGATTGTTTTCGCTAACTCCAGTAGAAGTATTAACGTTTTTGAAATTAGAAATTTTTCCAGCAGAATTCATGAAATAAATTTCCAAATTAGAAGAATTAGCTGTGCCATTTTTAGATAAGAAGCTAATCAAATAAGAATTTCCTTTACTTAACAAGCCAGAAATATCTCTGCTGATTTCGGATGAACTATTTATTCTAATTGATTTTCCATTGTTGTTTAAAGACTCTGTAGATTCAAAACCTCCCTGCCAATTAGAAACATTTTGTTCAAAATCATAAGAAGTTAAAATCTTTGTATTACTTCCAGAGTTACCACTATACTCCCTACAAGAATTCTCGGAAGCAGAGCAAGTCTTGCCTTCGCCTGGAATTGCTTGATAAACACAAGCATTTTGGTTATCATCCCACTTTCCACCATTTAAACAATGAAAGCAAACAAAACTATCTTCTGTCTGATCGCTAACATAATCGTCAACAACTGCTGTTTGCCATTTAGCTACTATTTTTCCGGCTGTATTTAGGTTATTACAATCAACTGCATTAGTTATAGTTCTATCAATATTTCTATCTGTCATTCTGAAACGCTTACAATTATCGGAACAAGTTAAAGTTTTAGAATACAAAACATAGAAAACCTCTCCCGCTTGATTATAAAATTCGCGACAATCAGAATTATATCGAGGATCAGAAACGGGAAGTTTACTAATTTCTCTACTACAAACATCAATTCCGGAAATCACATGCTTGTATGAATCACCCGTCGAAAATAAACTACCAGAAGTAAGAGATAATTGAGAACTATTCATGGCTAACTTGAAAGATTTTAATTGATAGCCACTTTCATCACTTCCCTCCCAAGAATAAAAGTTAGAACAAACACCTTCTTCTGGTTTAATACACTGTCTTAAATAACTATAATATTCAATTCTTTCTCCACCAGAAGAAAGATCTTCTAAGTTAGTAAATTGACTACAACCAACGCTACTAGCTGAACATTTTTTAGCTGTTTTAGGAATAAGACGATAAGGATAATCACTTTCAAAAACAGTTGATTTTTGAACATAGACATCATAACCATCGCATTCAGAAGGACAATAATCTTTATCCATGGCTTTAGCGGGAACACTTCGACCATCACTCATTTTAAACAAATCGCAACCTAATTCATCAAAATTACAAAGTCTAGCATAACGATAACACTCCGAAGGAGCATCTGATTTTAATCTATAATCTGGATTAGCAGAATACGGAGCAACATAACAAGTATTTTTTAAATAATCTGGAATTGTTTTTAAATAAATCAAACCATCACCTCTATAATCAGAATAAAATGTTCCAATTGAGCCTTTTTCTAATTTAAGTTGATCAAAATAACACTGGCCACCAGCACCAATATTTATTCTAAAATTAACTTCTGACCCCGAATAATTATCAGGATAGGTGTAAGACACTGTTTGATAAGAAAAGTTGGGTGAAGGAGAAACAACCTTTGAATCTTCGGTTGACATATCAGCGATAGATGCCGTAGAAGTGGCCGTACATTTTGAGTAAAAAGATAATGTAAAAGTTTCTCCTCTTAAAAAATTATCATCAGGACCAACAATAGTTGAACCATTTAAAACATCTCCACCGGTCAATAAAATTCCGCGACTTCCATCATAGCCAATATTTTCTTGTATTTTGTTTTGTTGAAAATAAGAAGTCCAACTTTCGTTTGTTTCAAATCCTCCATTAACCAAGAAATTGTGACCAAAACCCGATTTAGTTCTTATAAATTCATTACATCCCTCTGAACCAGAAGAGCAAGTTTCGGCCTTACTATTTAAATGAATAGCGCCATCAGAGCTCCAATTAACCTTAGAGTTAGCAACATCATAAGTTCCATTTTTAGCATAAATACTACAACCAGAATTACTAGCATCACAAGGGGTATACTTTATGGTATTTTTTAATAAAGCCAATTTTTTTCCAGAAGAACTAGTAAGAGATTCACAAGTGTTAAAAACTGAAGAACAAGAATCACTATTAAAATTCCAAGTTCTTTTTTCTTCTGTACAATATCCGTAAAACTGACAACTACCATCATTAGCCTCTTTAATACATGATCTTTCATCGGCACAATAACTATCACTTCTGATAATCATAATATCTTCGCTAGCTTCTTGAACGACCTCGCCAGCTGAATTTTTAGATTCAGGAATTGATATTAATTGAGTAGACAAAACGTGACCACCATAACCCTGACGAGCGCAATAATTTACAGGTGCTTTCAAAACCCAATATGGATCAACCAGGCCTCTGCACCACTCAACTTCGCTTTCGTTGTTAGGGTCGTGTGGGAAGTTTTTACTATATTGGTTATACTCATCGCTACCACTAAAACAAGAAACTAAATCCATTATTGTATATTGACCAGAGTTTGATTTTTGCAAAGGAGTAATTCTGTTTAAAGCTTCTTCCCATCCCAGAGGAACTATTCTAAATTTTCTTAAAATCATTAAAGATCTTTTATTCAAAGTATTTTTATAATCTCCATTTTCAGAAAAAAGCATACCGGAAGAAATAGAACCATTGTTTATTGCCTCTATTAAGGTATTTTGATTTTCAATAGCCCTACCAAAAGATTGTCCAATAACGCAGTTATTGGGTCCGCTATAAGAATTTTCACTACCACAAATCATAAGCTCGGCTAAAATACTATAGTCAGTTTTTTCAGTAAACTTAGGCGTTAAAACTTTTTTAAGTGTCTCTGTTAATGTTGCTTCACTATAATAAGAAGAGGGATCAGCTTCCGGAGAACTCAAAATAAAAGGATTGCTAGGAGTAACTTTATTGTCTCCATTTCTGAAATCACTATATGATTTCAAGGCTGAGTTGATAAGTGATATTAAAAGTTGATTGGAAAAAATATTAACAGCATCAACAAAAATGTCACTTGAAGTTTGACCAAATGTTTTAGTGGTTAAATCTCTGGTTTGATCGGTTTCTCCCTGCATTGCTCCAGGAACTGATTCTTGTTTTCCGGCAATATTTCTTACATCCAACCAACCCTGATTAAAGCTTAATTGAGTTTCTACTTTTTCTTTTTCTTTATCACCACTTTCTAGAACTTTATCCAACAAACTCATGGTTATACCGATATCACTAGCTGAAGGATCAATAGAGGCTGCTACTTGATCTAAAAATTTAAGAGGATCATCAGCATAAGACGCCCATCTATCAAATTCATTTTTCCAGCCATTTTTCATTTGTTGCCATCCGCACTTAGGTTCAACCGGGCGATAATTAGCAGTTAATCCCAAACCAATTTTAGTTTTTATACTTATATTGGGTTCGCAAAAATTAAAATCCCATTCTTTGCCTAAAACATCTAAAGCTTCCCCAATGGCCGCATCTCTAATATTATCACCGTATTTTGTCCAGTAATCAGTTTCCCACATAGGCTTTTGTCCTCCAGCGGCCGTACCAAGATAAGTAGCCGAATCATAAGCCAAGGTATATAAAGAAGCTCTCAGGGCCGATTGAAACATGCTAGATCCCATTTTAACCAAAAATTTATCTTTATTCTTTTCTACCCAATCAGTAACTTTTCTAACAACGGCGACTGGACCTCCAATAATATCAGAAGCATACACCCTTGTTGGGAAAATAAAAAAACTAAAAATAAAAGAAAAAAGCAAAAAGACAATAATGCCTTTTTCATAAAACCTTTTAGTAGGAGTTCTTTTAATCATATTGTTTATAGAAATTTTTAATTGATTATTGGCTAGTCTCCATTGATTGATAAAGAGACTGACGATAAATATCAAGGAGCTCTTCATCACCAATCAGGTCTATTTCGTCTTTACTAAAACCAGCCTCTATTAATTGCGATCTTAAATCGGCTGGAGATATATTATAAAGCTGAGAAATTGATTCTGAATTCAAGACCTGTCCTTGATTATTTGTGTTTGCACCATTACTCAAAGACTCTAATAAACCATTTTGATCTACCGTTGACTCGGTGCTTTGTGAACTAGAAACAGAAGAAGAACAATTTTGCCCTTGAGGACAAGTTGGATCGGTTTTATAGGCAAAAATTTCTTCATAATCATTAAGATTGTCACCATCGGTGTCTTCTAAATAGGGCGAAGTTCCGTGAACAAATAATTCATCCCAATCAGAAATAGTATCACCATCAGTATCGACTAATTTTAAGTCCATATTTTCCGAACTTAAATTATCTCCAGTGGCAGAACAATTTCCGTCAGCACAATTTGATTGATTGGAAGAATTTTCTGTTTCAGGAATGTTGATTACAAATGGTTTTTTTATGTTGCTTCTTAAATTTACAAAAAAAATAACAATAACCAACAAAGAAAAAAGACTTAAAACCCCTAGAGCTATTTTTCTTTCTTTCTCCATTTGTTTAAAAGTCTGTTTGACAGAATTTACTGAATTATCAAAAACAACACCGGAAGATTGTTTTTCTCCATTAACATAAGGCGAGTCCTGTTCTTTGTCGTTATACAAATCATCGACTCGCTCATATTTTTGTTTATTATATTCCATAATGAAATATTATAATATTTTTAATAAAAAAGCAAGAAAAAAGAGGTTTATAATTAAAATAAAATTATTCAAATTTCAAAATATTAAAAATTCTTATCCAATTATCGAGACTAAGCTCTTCGGCTCGGCACTTGGAATCAAGCCCCAAAGAAAAAATAGCATTTTCTACTTCTTTTTGACCAATCTTTAAGCCCAAGGAAAGATTGTTTTTTAACATTTTTCTTTTAGCGCTGAATCCGATTTTCAATAATCTAAAAAATTTCTTTTCCTCTTGATAATTATCAAAAAGGTTATTTTTTCTAGGTGTAATTTCAATGATAGCACTGTCAATTTTGGGAACTGGATAAAAACTTTCTTTTTTAACTTCAATAATTTTTTTAACTTCAGCATAAAATTGAACTGATATAGCCAACAAGCTCATGTCCGGTGGTTTAGAGATTATTCTATCAACAACCTCTTTTTGCAGAAGCAAAACTATTTTTTCTGGTTTATTGTGGATGCTTAAAAATTTTCTTAAAAAAATTGAAGTTATATTATAAGGAAGATTGGCCACTATTTTATATTTGCCCAATTTTTCAATGTTCTCTCCCTTAATTTTCAAAACATCGTTGTTAAAAATTTTTATATTCTTCTTGTTTTTGGAAATTATTAAAGTATTTAATAGTTCAGCCAATTTATTATCCAGTTCAACAGCTAAAACTTTTTTAACTTTTTCAGAAATTTTAAATGTTAATATTCCGAGTCCTGGACCAACCTCCAAAACAACATCATCTTTTTTTAAATCAGAGCTCAAAATCATTGATTCATAAACATCTTCATCAACTAAAAAATTTTGCCCCTTAGATTTTTCGGGTTTAATATTGTATATTTTGCACAAATCCAATGTTTGTCTAAGAAGATCCATCTCGTTTCTATTTAATAACTATGTTTACTAGTCTATTTTTTACAAAAATAATTTTAACAATTTCTTTGCCTTCTAACCATTTTTTTATCAAATCCTTTTCTTTGGCCATACCAACAACTAGTGATTCTTCGCTGTCAAAATCAATCTCAACCTCATCTCTTAATTTTCCATTGATTTGAATGGCTATTTTTACTCGCTCATCTTTAATTAAATTTTTATCATATTCTGGCCAAGCCAAGTCGAAAAGACTTTCTTTTTTTTCTGGATTTAACTTATGGTAAATTTCTTCACCAAGATGAGGTGCGAATGGGCCAAGTAATTTAATAAAAACAATTAGAACTTCTTTGCTTATTTTTTCTTTTGTTGATAAATGATTTAACAAAATCATCATCTGGGAAACAGCAGTATGAAAGGAAATATTTTCTATATCTTCTCCAACTTTTTTAATTGTTTTGTGCAGAATATTCAAAGTTTCTTTGTCGGCTATTTCATCATCAATTTCCTTTTCGCTTAAATTCCAAACTTTATTTACAAATCTATTTATTCCATTTATGGCTGACGTTGACCAAGCGGAAGTATCTCCATAAGGCCCCATAAACATTATATAAATTCTCATGGTATCTGCACCATATTCTTCAATAACATCATCTGGATTGATAACATTTCCCCACCTCTTACTCATCTTTCTTCCATCTTCAGCTAATATCAAACCATGTTGAACCCTTCTTTTATATGGTTCCGAAACAGGGACGATTCCTTTTTCATACAAAGCCTTATTCCAAAATCGAGAGTAAAGCAAATGAACTGTTGTGTGTTCGGCTCCGCCGAAATAGATATCAACTGGCATGAAGTATTTTAAACTTTCTTCTGAAGCCATTTTTTGGTTATTGTGCGGATCTATATATCTTAAAAAATACCAAGAAGAACCAGCCCACTGGGGCATAGTATTGGCTTCCCTTTTAGCGTCTTGACCGCATTTTGGACATTTTACATTTACCCAAGAATCTATTTTAGCCAAAGGAGACTCGCCAGTTCCACTTGGTTCATAGTTTTCGACTTCTGGCAAAAGAAGTGGTAACTCATTTTCAGAAATAGGAACATTTCCGCAAGTTGGGCACTTAATAATTGGAATCGGTTCTCCCCAATATCTTTGGCGAGAGAACAACCAATCCCTAAGTTTATAGTTTATTTTTCTTTTTACAAAACCTTCTTTTTCTCCTTTGATAATCATTTTTTCTCTAGCTTCAGACGAAGTTAAACCATTAAAATCATTAGAATTTATCAAAAATCCATCTTCCGTATAACAAAAATTTAAACCGTTACTATGATAATCATTATAACATTCTATCGGTGTTGAAGCAGTGCCGGTCGCTTGGTGTGAAACCGGGATTGTCACCTTGTGTTTTGAGGGTTCAAATCCCTCGACCGGCTCAACACCGTTTAATGCTATGTTGACTTTTTCATTTTTTTGATGTATAATATTCCCATCAAGGTGACAATCCTGATTCTCACTATTTAGTGTTGAATCCTCCGAAGAAGACTCTGAAAATTCAGGGTCTTTTTCTTTTACAATAACTTTTTTAATCTCTAAATTATACTTTTTAGCAAATTCAAAGTCACGTTCGTCGTGAGCTGGAACAGCCATAACAGCTCCCGTGCCATAAGAAGCTAAAACATAATCAGCTATAAAAACGTCAACTTTTTCATTATTAAATGGATTTATAGCTTTAATACCTTCTAGTTTAATTCCGCTCTTTTCTTTATTTAAATCAGTTCTTTCTAAGTCTGATTTATTTTTTATTTTATTTATATAATTTTCCACTTCCGACCAATTTTCAATCCTATTTTTTAGTTCTAAAACTAATTTATTTTCTGGTGCTAAAACAACATAAGTACAACCAAAAATAGTATCAATTCTAGTAGTAAAAACTTTTATCTTCTCAGAAAAATTATCAATCGTAAAATCTATTTCAGCTCCCTCTGATTTTCCAATCCAATTCCTTTGACTAGTTTTAATATATTCCGGCCAGTTTAAATCATCTAAGTCTTTAATTAACTTTTCAGCATAATCAGTTATTTTTAAAAACCATTGTTTCATTTTTTTCTGTTCAACATCACTGTCACATCTTTCACATTTACCATTTATGACTTCTTCATTGGCCAAGCCAGTTTTACAAGAAGGGCACCAATTAATCGGAGCTTCTTTTTCGTAAGCTAAACCCATCTCAAATAATTGCAAAAATATCCATTGCGTCCATTTATAATAATTTGGATCGGTTGTATCTATTTCTCTATCCCAGTCAAAAGAAGGACCAAAGCTTTTAATTTGTCTTCTAAAATTATCAATATTATTTTTAGTAAATTCCCCTGGATGTTTTTTATTTTTAATAGCAAAATTTTCAGCCGGCAAACCAAAAGCATCCCAGCCAATGGCATTTAAAACATTAAAACCGTTCATTCTTTTGTAACGAGAAAAAATATCAACTGCTGTTTGCCCTTTAACATGACCAACATGAACACCAGCTCCAGATGGATAAGGAAATTCCACTAAACTATAAAACTTTTTTTTATTGGCATCTAGATTGATTTTATAGGTTTTATTTTCTTCCCAATATTTTTGCCATTTTTTTTCTATATTTTTATGGTCGTACATAATTTTGTTTTTATTCTTCTTTCATGCTTATTGCTCTTACTGGGCATTCTTTAGCACACAATCCACAGCCTTTGCAATAATCATAATTAATTTCAGCTTTTATTTGTCCTTTTATTTTTTTTAATTCAGCGGCACTATCTGGACAAATTTTAGAACAAATACCGCAGGCGATACATTTATCAAGATCAACTTCTGGACGATAAGATCTCCAAGAACCAGTTTTGTTTTCCAAAGAAGAATTTGGTTTAACTATCATAAATTTTATTTTAAATTGTAAGTATGTTCAATTGCTAAAATATTTTTTTCAATAATTTCTCTTCCTTTATCCTGAAATTTTTCTTCAACTGCTAAAAAAATCGACTTTAAATTTAAAAGATTAGGAACTTTTGCCAAGGTTCCTAAAATAGCAGTATTTACTATGTTTTTTTTAAAAATTTCTAGAGCAACTTTGCTGGCATCAACCACTAAAATATTTTTTTCGGAAAAATTTTTAGGCAAATCTTTTTCTTTTTTAATTTTTATAAAAAGATTATTTAATTTTTCTTTAGAATTAATAATAATTAGAGTACTTTTTTTAATTCCCGAGAAAATATTAGACTTTCCAATCAAACTATCATCTTGAATTATCAAAATATCAGGATTGTAAACATGATCTCTGCTCAAAATATCTTTATCGGAAACTCTAACAAAGGATTGAATAGGAGCACCGCTTCTTTCTACTCCAAAATTAGGGAAAGCTTGAGATTTTTTGCCATCCTTAAAAAAGGCTATTGCTAAAAGCTCAGAAGCTGCCACTACTCCCTGGCCACCTCGTCCATGAATTCTTATTTCAATCATATTCTTAAATTAAATTATAAATTTTTATTTTTTATTACTTCGTCTAAAAATTGCGAAAAAGATTCGAATGGTATTACCCCTTCATGAATTTTTTCGCCATTAATAAACCAGGAAGGCGTTCCTTGTATTTCCAAAAACTGCCCATCAACAACTGCTTGAACAATAAAATTATAATATTTATCACTATTTAAACAATCAGAAAAAGACTTTAAATCAGAAATTCCAGCCACTCTGGCAACTGATGCTAACTCGTCCAAAGTAAACTGCCCTTGAAGTTCAAAAAGCTTATAATACATTGGCCAATATTTTCCCTGGTCACCAGCGCATAAAGCGGCTGTGGCCAAATTAACTGACTCATCGCTTAAAACAGCAAAATCTCTTATTATTATTTTAATTTTTTGACCATATTTAACTGATAAAGAAGCTATCGTTTCTGAAGCTTTTTTACAATAAGGACAATTAAAATCAGAAAAAACAACAATGGTGATTTCAGCATCCGGGTTACCCAAATATGGTGTATCTTTTCCCTCAACTATAGCCAACCGCATTTCCTTTGTTTTTAGATCTTCTTGGTTTTGCTCTTCGGTTTGCGTAAAAATATCAGAAGATAAATAGGAGTCTCTAAATCCGGGAGTAGTAAAGACTTTAATAACAAAAAACAACAAAGCCAAAGAATAAATAATGAAGAAATACAAAACAATCAACACCAAAACACCCCACCATTTTTTATACCAACGGCGATTAAATTTTTTAGACTGACCCTTGGCCCTTAAATACTCAATCTTCTCATCTAAATTCATTGATTATTTATTAAATATAGTGTAAGATAATAGTATAATATCACAAAAAATAAGGCCTGTAAATTTTAAATGCTAAAAATATATGAAAATAATTTCATGGAATGTTAATGGCCTAAGAGCAGTCATTAAAAAAGGGTTTAATGACTTTTTAAAAAAAGAAAACCCGGATATTTTGACAATACAGGAGATAAAAATTTCTCAAGAAAAAAAAGATTTGGTTAAATTTGATTTTCCAAACTATGAAGAATTCTGGCATCCAGCCGAAAAACCAGGGTATAGCGGAACCTTAATTCTTTGCAAAAAAAATCTAGATATTATAAATAAAAAAAACGGCCTGGGAATAGAAAAATTTGATAAAGAAGGAAGGCTGCAAACGATTGAAACTAAAAATTTTTATTTAATAAATACCTATTTTCCCAATTCAAATGATTTATTAAGTCGTTTGCCTTACAAATTAGAATTTAATAATAAAGTTTTAGAATACTTAAAAAAATTAGAAGCTAAAAAACCAATTATAATTACAGGTGATTTCAATGTAGCCCATCAAGAAATCGATATTGCTAGACCAAAGGCCAATGAGGGCAAAGCTGGATTTACCGAAGAAGAAAGAGGCTGGATGGATAAATTTTTACAAAAAGATTTTGTTGATTCTTTCAGATATTTAAATAAAGACAAAGTTCAATATTCCTGGTGGAGCTACCGAGCCGGAGCCAGATCAAAAAACGTTGGCTGGAGAATAGATTATTTTGTAGTTTCCAAAAAAATAATTAAAAAAATTAAAAAATCTTATATTCTAGACAAAGTTTTAGGATCTGATCACGCACCAATAGGATTAGAAATATAAAAATATGAAAAAAAATAATAAAACAGAAAGTAAAAAACAAATTATTGAAGGATCTAGGGCAATTGCCTTAACTATTAAAAATATTAATCCTGATGTAGTATCAGCCTATCCTATAACACCTCAAACTCATATCGTAGAAGATTTGGCTAAAATCAAAGCTAACGGCGAGGGTCAATATGAATACGTTAGGGCCGAGAGTGAATTTGCGGCCGCCTCTATAGTTTTAGGAGCATCGGCTACCGGTTCTAGAGTTTATAGTGCTACCAGTTCTCAAGGACTATTGTTAATGACTGAAGTTATATATAATATATCGGGCATGAGATTGCCAGTGGTAATGACTTTAGCTAACAGAGCCATTTCTGCACCAATAAATATTTGGAATGACCAGCAAGATGCTATGGCAATTAAAGATGCTGGCTGGATAATGCTTTTTGCTGAAAACAATCAAGAAGCAATTGAACAGCATATTTTAGCCTATAAAATAGCTGAGAAAATAAAAATTCCAGTGATGGTTAATGTTGATGGGTTTATTCTTACTCACTGCTATGAAGAAGTAAAAATTTATGATCAAAAAACAATAAGTAAATTTTTACCAAAATACAAACCAAAAACAGGAGAGTTTTTAGACACTAAAAATCCAGTAACCATGGGCGCTTTTATATCACCTCAGCATTATCAAAAAACCAGAGAAATTTTATATAATGATTTTCAAAAAGCTTTAAAAGAAATAGACACAGAATATTTCTTAATGAATAAAATATTAGGAAACGAAGTAAAAGATAAAAAAAATAATAATGCCTGGTTTGAATATTACGGACCTGCAAAAGCCAAAACAATCATAATCGCTATGGGCTCAATCGTGGGCACAATTAAATCATTTATTCAAAAAGAAAAAAATAAAGATTTGGCTGTTTTAAAAATAAAAACTTATCGCCCTTTTCCTTTTGAAGAAATTAATAAAGTAATAAAAAATGCTAAAAACATAGCTGTTTTAGAAAAGGCTGTAAATTTTGGGACTTTTGGTTCACTTTATTTAGACATAAATATGTCTGCTAATAAACAAATAATTAAAAATTTCATTGGTGGACTGGGCGGAAAAGATATCGGAGAAAAAGATATTGCTAAAATTGTTAAAAATTTTAATAAACATAAAAAATTAACTTTTATTTAAAAACATAAAAATATGTTAGATTATATTAAAAAAATCTTAAAACGCGGACACGAGCATAGAATAACCGGTTGGCCATACTTTTTTGTAATGATGTTTTTTTTGATTTTTATGATGCAACTTATAATGTTGATTATTTTATTAAAACAATAAATTTATGAAAAAAAATTTCACTAGAATCGTTTTTTTTCTTCTCGCTTTAAATATTTTTCTTTTTCCAAAAATAGCTTTAATGAGTGAAGAAACCCTAAAAACAAAACCAGTTAATTTTACTCCCCAAGTAACCATTCCTGGATCTGAGTTCATAAAAGGAACCCAATACACAATAGAAGACTCAACCACTACTATTTCAAAATATGTAAAAGCTGTTTACGATTACTTACTTTCTATAGTGGGAATAACTGCTGCTATAGTTTTGATGGTCGGTGGTATTATGTGGCTGACCGCTGGTGGCAGTAGCGAAAAAGTAAGTCAAGCTAAAAGTTGGATTAGCGGAAGCTTAACTGGCATGGTTCTAGCTCTAACCTCTTATTTAATATTACAAACAATAAATCCTCAACTGGTTAGCTTCACGCCAACCGAAGTTCCACAAATAAAGCCATTGGTTAACGGCTGTTGTGAGTACAATACTGTCGCTGGCTCTAATTCAACCGTTGCTGAAGATATAACTGATATTGACTGTTATAATATTTACACAACCAAGGCTATTCCTAAACTACAAGAAATAACCAATGAACAATTAAAGGATGGCTACCAAGGAAATATTTCTGATTATTTGGGACCTGAAAGATTTGATAAAGACAAAAGAGCCAACTATTCCAAGGGGATATGTGAAACTATTGTATACTGTGAAATTTATTCTCAAAGGGTTTCTAACAAAACCTTACAACAAAGACAGGAGGCGACAGTTATTGCTCAAATGTCTAAAGAAATGTGTGGTGAATTTGGTAAAAACGGCTTAAAAGCTGGTTTTTATGAAAAAGATGAGTTTTGGTTAGAAAAAAATGCTTTGCCTCAGCAAGTTTATAAAAAAACTTGTGAAAACAGAGAGGGCTCATCTTGTAATAATTCAGATTATATTTATTGTTATTGTTATGGAGGAAAAGCTTATATTAATGTTGGCAAAAAAAATGAACCCTGTGGAAATGACGGAGGAAAATGCGTACCGAACGTAAGTTTAAAAGAAGAATACAGAACACCGGAACAAAATGATATGTGCGAAAACAAAGATCATGGTTCAAGAGACTGCGGAAGTGGATTAATTTGTTGTGAACCAAGCGGAATATGGGGTGGCTATAATCCAGGAAATAATTATGATAGCTGGTAATAGTATGGTAATTTGATATAAAAAATATGAAAAAAAATGAAATAAAAAAAATATCTTCCGGCCATAATGCTTGTGCTGGTTGCGGACAACTTTCAGCTGTTCAATCAGTTATGCGAGCCCTAGACAAAGATACAATTATTGCTAATGCCACTGGATGCTTAGAAGTAACCACCACTCCCTATCCACAAAGCGCCTGGGGATTGCCGTGGATACATTCCCTTTTTGAAAACCCAGCAGCAGTAGCCACCGGAATATTAGCCGCTTTAAAAAAACAAAAAAAAGAAAAAACAAAGGTCGTGGTTATGGCTGGTGATGGCGGAACCTTTGATATTGGAATGGGGGTTATTAGTGGCATGTGGGAAAGAAAAGAAAATATATTATATATCTGCTATGATACAGAATCTTATTCTAACACTGGCTTTCAAGCCTCGGGGGCCACTCCCTATGGGGCTTCAACCAGCACATCTCCTCGTGGTAACAAAGAAAAATGTCAAACACAAAAAAGCTGTGAACTAGTCAATGAAATTGGAAATTGTTTGCACAAAAAAGATATGGTAAAAATAGCTTTGGCTCACGACATTCCTTATGTCGCCCAAACAACCGCTGGCTATCCAGATGATATTTACAATAAAGTAAAAAAGGCTCTAGAAATTAATGGTCCAGCCTATATTCAAATTCTATCTCCCTGTATTCCTGGTTGGGGTATAAAAACAGATGAGGCAGTTGAGATTGGACGATTGGCCAATCAAAGTAACTTTTATCCTTTACTTGAATATATTAATGGTAAATTAGTTTCTGGTGGATTTAACTCCGTAGAAAGCTCTGAAAAGTATAAGGAAGAATATATAAAGAAACAAGGAAGATTTAAAAAATAAAAAATTTAAAAAATATAAACGTAAAAGTATTAAGTCAGTTTTGGCTATATTGACAAAATATTTCAAATATGCTATCATAAAACATGTTGCTTTTAATAACGCACTTTTAAAATTGAATTATAAACAAAACAAAAATAGGAGGAAATGCCATGAAAACTATTAGTATTAAGACCATCGGTTTTTTATTTTTTCTATCTTTTTTTTCTTTCCTGTCTTGCTCTGAAAGTCAGGATGAAGTTTTGACTTTGATTCCTGAAAGAGAAAAAATAGTTATTGAAGCCTTGCCCGCCGGATATCAAACAATTTCACAGGCAAAGGATATTTTCCCTCGTGTTGGCTCTGATATTAAATATCGCCACATAGACAATGAACAAATTGCGACAATAGAAACGGTGGTAAATATTTATGAATCAAAACAAAGCGCTGCAACCTTTTCACAAGCGTTTAGTTCGTTAAACGAAGATTTAAACAAACTTTGTCTGACACAGAGCCAAATCGTAAACTTTTGTCGAAAAAAATCACAACATCTTTGCGAGGGTGGACCAACATTTTTTCTTATAAAAGAAAATAATGAGTTTTTTGTTATAGACGTTTATTCGTTTGCTAATGGCTTAAAAGTTGGTGCGGAATCTTTTGATAGTAAATATGCTTTGTTAGATTTATCTAATTATCGCATAATTGTTCCAGAAATTTAAACAACTATTTTCAAAGTTTAATCCCTTGAACTTAGAACTTCGGTTCTTAGAAATCAAGGGATTTTTTATTTCAATCAATAAAAAATACAACCATAAAAGCGTCAATTAAATTAACGCTTTTAAAATTTTAGTGAGATTTTAATAGAATATAAAAAAGATTCTAAACTGAAATCATCAAGACATTTTATCCATAGCTAAATTAGCCAGACGATCGGCTTCAGAATTTTTTTCTCTCGGCACATGAACAAATTCAATATTAGTAAAAGACTGAGAAAGATTATAAACCTCTAAAAACAATGGGGCTAAATCTTTATGTTTAACTCTATATTCTCGATTTAATTGTTTCACAACCAATTCACTATCCAAAAAACATTTCACTTCTTTGGCTTCTAACTCTTTGGCTTTTTTTAATCCCGCTATCAAAGCTTTATATTCGGCTTGATTGTTGGTCGTTTCTCCTAAATACTTAGAAATTTCGGCTAACTTATTTTTTTTCTCGTCATACAAAACAGCTCCAATACCAGCCGGTCCGGGATTACCACGAGCGCCACCATCAGAAAAAATTATTATATTTTTATTCATAAAATTATATAAAACTTGTTACATTATCAAGACGACCAACAACAAATAAAAACCGCAAAAATAAAAGTTAAATATTTATTTTTTAATATCAACTATTTTCAATTGAATATCTCGATTACCATTAAAATTATTAAATTCTAAATTATAGACAACACTTACTCGATCCCCAACACTTAGTTCGGAATATTTTTTAGTTCCGCCAAAAGATATGCCCCAAAAATTTTTCAAGCTATTTTTTTTATCATCTAAAAATCTAAACTTAATATGTTGACCTTCATTTCCCATTTTAACAACGTCAATGATTTTAACATCAAAAGAGGCCATCTTAGGTGCCGGATTAGATTGACCAAAAGGAGCCATTTCTTCTAATCCTTCAATGAGCAAATCATTTATATCTTCAAAATCTAACTCTAAATCTATTTTTATTTTAGGTGTTAAAGTTTTTTCATCCAAAATTTTATCAGCTCTTTCTCTTAATCTATCAACAAAAAGAAGCATGTTGTGATCGCCGACGATAGAAAAGCCGCCAGCCATTGGATGGCCACCATATTTATATAAAATATCTTTGTTCTCCTCCAAGGCTTCAACTAAATTAAATCCTTCTATGCTTCGACCGCTACCTTTATAAATTTCTTTTTTTTGTCCATATTCATCTTCAAAAACCTCACTAGTTTTAGCTATAACCACTGATGGACGATAATATTTTTCTGATAATTTTCCAGCTACCAAACCTATAACTCCTTCATTCCAAGCGTCCTCTTTAGAGTTTTTAACAATAATAATTTTTTCTATATTTTCTGGATTTATCTGACTTTCAGCTGAAGACATTAACTCTTCTGTAACCTTTTGTCTTTCCGAATTTCTATTATTTAATTCTTCGGCCAGATCTTTAGCTTCTTGTTCATCTTTAACTATTAGTAAATTTAAAGCTGAATTGGCATGTTTAATTCTGCTGGCAGCATTAAGTCTTGGGCCAAGCTGAAAACCAATATTATAAGAATTTAAATTGCCGCTTAAGCCAGAAATTTTAATCAATTCTTGCAAGCCAAATCTTTTTGTTTCGTTAAGAGCTTCCAATCCTTTTTTAACCATTAATCTGTTTTCACCTAGCAAAGGAACCATATCGGCCACAGTACCTAGGGCAACTAAGTCCAAACTTTTACAAATCAATCTTTCCTTATCTTTATCTTCCAGTTTTGATTTTTTAATAAGAGCTGAGGCTAGTTTAAAAGCTACCCCAACTCCAGCCAAATATCTAAAAGGATAAGACGATTTTTCATCGGCCGGATTAATTGTCAAACAGTTAGGTAAGTCTTCTCTTTTTTCTGGAAGTGTATGATGATCAGTAACAATAACATCCAAACCCAAACTTATTGCATAATCAACCTCCTCTTTATTTCTAATACCATTATCAACTGTGATAATTAATTTAAAATCTTCTTTTTTTATTTCTTCGATAGCTGTTTTGTTCAAACCATAACCTTCGCTAACCCTATCTGGCAAATAAAAATCAACTTTAGCTTTAAAAACGGAAAAAACATCATAAAGCAAAGCGGCCGAAGTAACACCATCGGCATCATAGTCGCCATAAATCATGATTTTGTTGCCAAGCTTGATATGAGAAATTATTAAATCAATAGCCTTTTCCATGTCATCAAAAAGAAAGGGATCAAAAAAATCTAAATTAACCAAATCAAAAAACCAAGCAAAATCATCTTTGGTTTTAAGACCGCGATTATAGAGAAGCTGTAAGATAAATTGATTTTTGTCAGAGTTTTCTTCTAAAATTTTTTCTGGAAACTTAGGATAAAATTGCCATATTTTTTCCATAATGAGATTATTTTATTATTAAAAACCCATTATCAAATAATTTAATAACAGAATCTAACAACAAGAAATCTTTTAGTTGGTTTAAAAAAGAGAAAAAGACATTGTCCAGGCAATTGTCGAAAAAATAATAATAGCTGACAAAACTGCCCAAATTATTCTAATTATTTTTTCTTTTCTTTTTTTGCGCATATTTTAAAATTTATTTTTTCAAAATTTTTACAAAAGTATCTGGCGGAATATCAACGCTTCCCTTGCCAGCGGCCATCATCTTTTTCTTTCCTTTTTTCTGTTTTTCCAATAATTTTCTCTTACGCGAAACATCTCCGCCATAAAGCTTGGCTGTTACATCTTTTCTCATGGCTGAAAGTCTTTCGGCAGCAATTACCTTACCTCCAATAGCTGCTTGAATTTTTAAAACAAACATTTGCTTTGATAACGATTCTTTTAAAATATTTACAACCTCTTTTCCTCTCCTAAAAGCGTCATCACGATAAACAATTGTCGCCAAAGCTTCAATTGGCTCCTCGGCCACAAGAATATCCATCTTAACCACATCAGCTTCTTGATAGTTTAAATATTCATAGTTAATAGAAGCATAACCAGCACTTAAACTTTTTATCTTATCATAAAAATCAGTTAAAATAGCTGACATTGGCATATCATAATGCAAGATAACTCTTTGCTCATCAGCTCCAGATGATATATATTCGGTATTTTTATAAACACCTCTTTTTTCCTGCGATAGCTGCATAATTCCCCCCATATAATCCTTGGGGGTGATAATGTCTAAAGAAACCCAGGGCTCTTCTATTTTGTCAGTTTCGGTTGGATCGGGCAATCTTTGTGGGGTTCTAACAACAATTTCTTCTCCGCCTTTTTTATAAACTTTATAAGCAACGCTAGGTATGGTTACTATTAAATCTAAATTATATTCTCTCCTAAGTCTTTCTTGAAAAATTTCTAAATGAAGCAATCCTAAAAAACCACATCTAAAACCAAAACCTAAGGCATCAGATCTTTCTGGTTCATAAACCAAAGCACTGTCATTCAATTTTAATTTATCCATTGCTTCTCTTAAATCTTCCAAGTCACTTCCTTCGCGAGGAAAAATTCCAGCAAAAACCATCGGCTTAACTTCTTTATATCCAGGCAAAGCTTTAACATCGCTACCTGGTGAAAAAGGAAAAGTTAGGGTATCGCCAACACGACATTCACTTACTTCTTTAAAGCCAGTAACTATATATCCAATAGATCCTGTTTCCAAAACTCCGGTTGAAAAATAATCGGGTTTAAAAACTCCAATATCTAGAACCTCACTTTCAGCTTTGGTAGCAATCAACTTTATTCTATCACCTTTTTTTATTCGACCATCAAAAACACGAACATAGGCAACTACACCCTTATATTCATCGTATTTGGAATCAAAAATTAAGGCTCTAGGGGTGTCTTGCAAAGAAGTTCTTGGGGGTTTTCCATCAGCAATAACCTTGTTTAAAATATCTAAAACTCCTTCTCCGGTTTTTCCAGAAGCAGCTAAAATATCGCTTTCGGAACAACCCAAAAGTTTAATAATTTCTCTTTTGGTTTTTTCGGGGTTAGCAGCTGGAAGATCTATTTTATTAATAACCGGAATAATTACTAAGTCTTGTTCTAAGGCTAAATACAAATTAGCTAGTGTTTGAGCCTGAATACCTTGAGTACAATCGACCAACAAGACTGCTGTTTCAACGGCGGCTAAAGACCTGGAAACTTCGTAAGAAAAATCAACGTGTCCAGGAGTATCAATTAAGTTTAACTGATAACCATTATGATTCATAGTAACTGGTTGAAGTTTTATGGTTATCCCTCTTTCTCTTTCAATGTCCATTCCGTCCAAAATTTGATCCTTCATTTTTCTTTTGTCTACTGTATTGGTCAATTCCAACATTCTATCGGCTAAAGTCGATTTTCCATGATCAATATGGGCTATTATGCAAAAATTTCTTATTTTATCGGTCATAAATTAATTTAATAAAACAAACATCAGGGTCTTTTGGCCCCTTGTTTAACATTGTAATATATTGAGAGAGTTTAATCAAGAATAAAAAACTACAAACCACGAGCCTCGCTTTGATCACCAATTTCTTCTATTTTTTTCATTCTTTTGCCAAATGGCATTTTCTTTTTAATAACTTCTATTAATTCCAACATTTCTTCACTCTTCATTAAATAGCAAAGAAAAAAATAAATTATCAAACCACTAAAACCAGCTACAAATCCCTGAGTTAAAACTCCCCAAAACTTAGTCATATCAATAAACGGCCAAATAAAAACCTTTCCGGTCTGGACAAAAACTCCGGCAATTAAAGCGGCTATAGAAAATTTAACAACTGAAACCATAATTTTCTTTTGATCTAAATCACCAATTTCGAAATAAAGCCACATCCATAAAATCATAAAATTCAAAATACTAGACAAAGAAAAAGCTAGGGCCAAACCAGCGACTCCCATTCTTTTTCCCAAAAATAAAGATAAGAAAATATTAGCCACAACAACAGCTAAGCCAATATAAAATGGGGTTTTAGAATTTTCTCGAGCATAAAAAACTCTAACCAGCAATGGAATAGTAGCTTGAGCAAACAAACTTAATGCAAAAAATCCCAAAGAATCAATGGTTAAAATTGTATCTCTCCAAGAAAATTCTCCCGTACCCAAAACAACACGAATTATCTGAGCTCTTAGAGTTATTAAAAGAACGGTTGACGGTATTATAAAAAACAAAATCTGCCTAAGAGCGTAGGAAAAATTATTAATCAGCTTTTTCTGATCGAAAGCTGAAGCGGCTAATGTTGGAAAAGCGGCCACTGCAAAAGATATGCCAAAAATTCCAATTGGAAAGCTTTGCAAATTATTAGCAAAATTAAAAACAGCCAAAGAACCACTAGACAAAGTGGAGGCTATTATAGTAATAACCAGCAAATTTATTTGAGCAATAGCCAAGCTCAAAGTACGAGGAACCATCATTAATAAAATTTTTCTTAAATTGTGGTCATAAAAATTAATAAACGCTTTCCAGGAAAAACCCAAGGCCTTAACTGGAGGAACTTGAATTATCATGTGCATAAAAGCACCCAAAACAACGCCCCAAGCCAAACCAGAAATACCAAGAACTGGAACAAAAAATATAGCACCACAAATAATTCCTAAATTATAAAAAATTGGGGCCAAAGAAAAAACTAAAAAATTTTTAAAAGATTGAAGAACCCCCCCCAAAATACTAGAGACACCCAAAAAAACAGGAGAAAAAAACATTATTCTAGTCATAGCAACAGTTGTTGCTTTTAATTCTGGAGAGAATCCAGGGGCTATTAAAGAAACCAAAGAGGGGGCGAAAACAGCACCGATTAAAGATAAAAATAAAAGAGCTAAGGTTAAAATATTTAAAATATTACTAACTAAATCCCAAGCCTCTTTATTTTCACTTTTAGAAGAACAAAAATAATAATTCTCATCACATCTCATTCTTTTTATAAGATTAGAGAAAACTGGAATAAACCCGGCTGAAAGCGCTCCTAAAACTATTAAATTATAAATTAAATCGGGAATACGAAAAGCAGAATAATAAGCATCGAGCTCTTGTCCAGCTCCAAATTGACCAGCTAAAATACGGTCTCTAAAAATTCCTAAAAACCTTGAAAATAGAGAAAAGACACCAACCAGAATAGCGGCGGCAGCGATACCTTTGGTTCTTTTCTTAAAAATATTTTTTAAATCTAAAATCATTTTTATTTTTTTAAATAATAATTCTAATATCAGCTATTTTTATTTCCCTTTCAGTAACTATTAACGGATTAAGATCTATTTCTAAAAATTTCGGATTCTCATTAACCATTTTAGCTAATTTTAAAATAATATCAATTAGTTGATTAAAATTTATTGGCTTACGACCTCTAGCGCCATTTAAGATTTTAAAAGCTTTAATGTTTTCAATCATTTTTTTAGCCCTTTTTCTATCCAAATCACTCAATTCAAAAGAAATATCTTTATAAATTTCCGCATATATTCCACCTAGACCAAACATAATTAATTGGCCAAAAACGGGATCTTTCTTGGTTCCCAAAATAAGCTCAAAATCTCCGACAACCATTGGTTGATAAATAGCATAATTTTTATCTGATATATTTTTTAATTTTATCTCTCTATCAAGCTGATTTAAAATATTTTCAGCTTCAATTTTATTTTTTACATTTAAGAAAATCGCTTTTTTATCACTTTTGTGAATAAAATCTGGACCAACAAATTTAATTACCACTGGATATTTTATTTTACTTAATGACTTATGTTCAACTCTAATTGTTTTAACAACATTTAAGTTATTATTTTTAAACAATTTAAAAGAATCTAAATAATCTATAACATTTTTTGAAGATTCATTAGTCTTGTTTTCTATAAATTTGTTTTTATAAACAACTATTTTTTTTCGATCGCGATAATAAGTCAGTGTTTTGGATAAAATACAAATAGCCTCTTCTACAGAATCAAAATTAGAAACCAAATTATCGGCCAATATTTTTTTAGCTGCAGACAATCCCTGGCCACCCAAAAAACAAGTACAAATAAGTTTGTTTTTATATTTATTTTTTAAATCAACTATAATTCTGGCAATATTTTCAACATCAGTCATGCTTTGTAAAGTAAGCAAAACCAAAACACTAGAAATATTTTTGTCATTTAAAACAATTTCCAGACTATTTTTATAACGAACAGAATCAGCATCTCCCAAGATGTCTAATGGATTTTTAACATGAGAAAAACTTGGCAATTGTTTCTTTAAATCCAGTACTGTTTTTTTGGAAAAATTAATTAAATCTAAATTATTTTCGAAAGATTCATCTGTAGCCAAAACTGTTGGACCACCAGCATTGGAAATTATAGCCAAACCATCGTTTTCGATTTTTAAAGGCCCCTTAACTAGCCTCATTAAATTATATATTTGACTAATATTGTCTAGTATAATTGCACCCGACCTCTTCAAAGCAGTAAGTGTTGCTTCATTAGAACCAGCCAAACTACCGGTATGCGACATGGCCATTTTACTTCCGGCCGAAGTTCTTCCAGCCTTAAGAATAGCCACTGGTTTTGTTTTAGAAATTTTAGAAACTATCTCCAAGAATCTTTCACCTTGAGATATTTCCTCTAAATAAGCAATTATTAAATCACTATTTTTATCCTGGTAAAAAAAATCAAAAAAATCATTTTCATTTAAATTTGATTTATTTCCTAGGCTAATAAAATAAGACAGGCCAATGTTTTTGTTTTCTAACCAATTTAAAACAGCGCTACCAATGGCCCCCGATTGAGAAAGAAAGGCAACATTATTTTTTCTTTTAATATTTTTATCGGGTAAATACCCACTAAAACTAATATTTAAATTATTAATAGTGTTTATAAATCCCAAACAATTTGGACCAAGGATGTTCATATTTTTTTGCTGAGCAATTTCGGAAATTTTTTTCTCTATTTCTATTCCTTCAAGTCCAATCTCCTTAAAACCAGCGCTGATAATGACAATATTTTTTACACCCAAGTCAGCTGCTTCAATTATTTCTGTCAAAACAAATTTAGCCGGAATAGAAACAACTAAAAGTAATTCAGAAAAATTTTTTATTGGAATTTTTGCAACATCCTGGTAGGCTTTAAGACCAGCTATCTTTTTTTCTTTAAGATTAACCGGGAAAACACCATTTTTTTTAGTTAATAAAATATTATCTAAAATAATTCGACCGATCTTATTTTTATCATTAGAAGCTCCTAAAATCGCGATATATTGGGGATTTAAAAAATTTTTTAGTTTCATATTTTATTATTTTAATTTATTTTAAAATTTTAACTATTTTTTAGAAAAACAAATATTTCCTAAAATTATTATAAATAAAAGAATCCAAAAAAATAAAAATATATTCAAATTAAAATAAGTTATAATCAATCCAGGAAGAAAAAACTCTAAAACAAAAGATAAAATTAAAATTTTACTAAAAAAATAAAAAACTTCTATTAAATATTCTTTAGTTTTTTCTTTTCTAAAAAATAACATAGGTTAAAATAAATATTCTTTTATTTTATCAAACAAACTTTTGCCAGACAAAACTATCTCGATATCTTTAATTTCTAAATATTGTAAATTATCTTCATTCTTTAAAAATGGAGCTGAAATAATAAAACGATACTCTCCTTTCTTTCGCTGAGCTCCTCTTAAATCAATTTCCAATTCTGAAATATAATAATTATTTAATTCTGTTGGTGGCTGATATTTAGCAATAACAAAATTATACTCGTCGACAGAAACATCCGACGCTAGAGATGATATTAAAGGGTTAAAGAAAGATTCGATCGAAAAAGAAAATAAACCATTATTTTCAATTAACATACCACAGGAATCAGATTGAATGTTGTTTATACCGCGACCATCAACATTAAAATTAAATTGTTGAAAAATTCTATCTACTGAAAATTTGCTGTCATTTATATTAACATCGGCCAAACATAGAGATTCCAGTGATTTTATTCGAAAATTATTTTTATTGGAAAAAACATCAAAACCATTTTTAGTATTATATAAATTAAGCTTGTGCAAAAAAACTAATTTAGGAAGATAAACATCAGTTTTATTAATTATAAAATTATCATTAGCTCTAACTTCTATCTTGTAAACACTTTCCGGTAAATCTACTAAGTCTAGAGAAAAGTTAACAATTTGATTGTTTAAAAATTCTTCAGCTGAAAAACTTTTAGAAAAAATAACGTCATCATTTAGATAAACAAATAAATCTAAATTGTTTTTATTGCTTTGATCTAAGTTGCTAAAAGAAAAATCAAATTTTAAACTTTCATCTTTTAAATAGGTATAAAAAACATGAGATCCACGAAGAGCTGGTAGTGTTGTTTTGTAATTATCACCTCCTTGATAATCCTTCAAAACAAAATCATTGTTTAAATTATAATTATAAAGAAGTAAAGAAGAAAAGTCTTTATTATTTAAATAATCAGTTAAACCTTTAAATTTATCCTCTCTTTGCAAAAAAACAGCTTGATTATCAACTTGTTTTGTCCAATTATGATATAAATCGTTTAAAATATTGTTGTAGATTGGATAAAATCTATAGTTCCAATTTTCTTCATTTAATAAAACACCAAGCTCAAGATTGATAAAATTATTTTTTTGAACAACTTGATCACTAATCTTATATTTCATCTTTATTTTAGCTGAATCAAAATTTCTGTTAGTTTTTAGATAAAAATAAGCGGGTTCACCACTTAATTTATTTTTATCAAAAAGACGATCAACTGGGCCGAGTTTGTAAATGGCCCCTTTTCCTAAAAAAATATTATTATATTTTCGGGAAAAATCTTTTTTATAGGTAGCCCAACCTAAAGGAGAGATATATAAAAAAAATAATACCCCAAAAAAAACAAATAAAAGAATATTTAAATAAATTCTAAGTTTTTTACGATTCATACCTTTTTCTTTTATTACATTATGACATATCCCCAAACAAATTTCCACAATAATAAAGTATTGATTTTTTTGTTTAAATTTAATATAATTTAGCGTTAAAGGGCTCTTTAAAAAATTTTGGTTAGGGTCTAAGGATTTGTTTTAATTTTTAGACTCTAACCAAAAAACACGAAAAATGAAAACAATTACCTTTCTTACGATTATTCTGTTTTGTTTGTTTGCCACTGAAAAAATTAATGGCCAAGATAAACAAAAAGACTCCGTAATAGTCATAACTGGAGTCATTGATAAAAGAGATATAAAAAGGGTTGTTCAAAATCTTGAAGACCAAATTGAAAACGGAAGACTAGACGGTGCTATCAATTCGGCCCAAATTCTAAACAAAAAACTAAGAAGTAAAGATTTAGAAAAAATTATTGAAGTTAACATTAAACTAGGCTGGCTACCAACAGCCAATAGAGCTGCAACAATGAACGGCAGAAAATTAGAATTCAAAGAGATTTACACAGCACTTTGGGTAAAAGAATTTCCAATGGATACCGTAACAAAATATCTAACAGACATCGCACCCAAAAATGCTGAAAAATTTCAAAAATTTTACATCAATAAAGGAGACCTTAAATCAGCCGAAGCCAGTTCTAAAATTTCCGGAAAAAGAATAGAAAGTAGTGAGTTTGTTAAAATATCAAAAGTGTATTTTCAAAAGAAAAATGTTAACATGGCTATTTTATCAGCTAGAAAAGGGGGAACTCTTGGACGGGAAGAATTAGGAAAACTCTTAAAAATATTTGTTAATCTCAAAGACTTAGAAAGCGCTGTTAAAGTAGCGGCTGCTATCGGTGGAAAAAATATGTCTGTTAGCGAATGGGCAATACTTAAAAAAATAATTCCACCAGAAAAAATTGAAGATACTACTGAGTTTATAAACAAAGGATCGATCCCTAAAATGGAATGAAAAGGATTGTAATTGCTGGCATACAATCTAGATTGTTACTTGACAAATATATACAAATATGATATAATTAGAAGGCGTGCCTACAAAATACTAAAGAAACAAAAAAGCCACTAAATAGTGGCTTTTTCTTATTATTTTTGATTTTAAGTAATTTTAATAAAATTGATTTTTCCTCTTTGAACAACCGAACCAACTGGAACTGTAAAATTATAATCTTTAACAACTTCTTGATTAATTTTAACCCCACCTTGGTCAATAACCCTCCTGGCTTCACTTTTGGAAGAGGCTAATCCTGATTGAATTAAAATTGAAATTAAATCATAAGTGTCTGGCTTTATTTCTGGCATTTCGTCTGGCATTTCTTTTTTTGAAAAAGTAGCAACAAAATAATTTTTTGCTTCTTTGGCTTTTTCTTCGCCATGATAAATTTTTACTATTTCATAAGCCAAGTCCATTTTTAAATCTTTTGGATTAATATCACCTTTATCAAGCTTAGATTTAATGATTTTAATTTCATCCATCGGAACAAAGGTACAATCAACAAAAAGTTGATAAATATTTTCATCGGCTTGAGACATAACTTTACCAAACATATCATTAGCCGAACTGTCTAAAAATATTCCAGTGCCTAAGCTTTTAGACATCATCTTTTCTCCTGTTACTGGATTTACTAAAAGCGTGGTTATGAAAACGAACTTTTCTTTATTGTTATATTTTTTTTGCAAAGTTCTTCCGGCTAAAGCATTAAATTTTTGATCATTACCACAAAGCTCCATGTCAACATCCATGGCCACACTATCATAACCTTGCATCAAAGGATAAAAAAATTCATGAACATAAATAGGCTTTTCTTCTTTCAATCTTTTTTCAAACATATCTCTTTCTAACATTCTTTGCACTGTAAAATTAGAAGCGATGCCGATTAAATCTTCAAAATTTAATTTAGCCAACCAATCATGGTTATATTTAACAACTGGGGGATTTATTTCGTCTTTAAAATTAATTAACGGTTCTAATTGCTTCATCCAGGTTTTAATATTATTTTGCACATCTTCACGACTCAATTGTTGTCTGGCCGAATTTTTATCTGATGGATCACCAATTCTAGCCGTAAAATCACCAATAAGAAGTATGGCCTCATGTCCTAATTTTCTTAATTTTTCAAAAATAATATAATTGGTAGCGTGACCCAAATGAAGGGATGAACCAGTAGCATCAGTTCCGATATAAAATCTAATTTTTTTGCCAGAAAGCAAGAGCTCTTTAAAAGCCTCTTTTGATGGCAGTATTTCAGCCACACTTCTTTCTAGCAGTTCGTCAATGTCTTTTCTTTTTTGATCATCAATTATTATTTTATCTTCCATAATTTTATTATTTAAAATGATTATAATTGATTATAGCAACATTTATTTAATTTTTCCAGTTTTTAAACAAAAAGAAAAAGCGTCTAAAAGACGCTTTATCCTAAATTAACCCTCAAACAATTATCTTTTTTTTCAAAACCGAACTTGCTATAAAAATCAATCAAATTATCGGAGCAATCAAGCATTACTTTATAACAATTATTCTCTTTGCAATCTTTAATTATTTCCCTAATCAAACAACCAGCGACTCCTTTTCCCATGTAATCTTTGTGGGTAGCTACGTCTTCAATGTGAGCCGCCAATTTACCTCCATGATAAAATTTAGGCTCATACAAAACACGAACCGTGCCAACTATTAAACCATCAGATTCGGCTACAAAAGTTTTTATTCCTTTCTTTTGACAATCAAAAAAAATTTTTTGAGCTAAATCCAGAGATAAATTTTCAACCGGTCTTAGACTGGAAAGAGTTTCAAAAAAATATTTATTGTTTAAATCTTTAACTTCCAATTGTCTAATTTTATAATTATTCATTTTTATAAAACCTACTAATCTCCCGAGATTTCACCAGAAGATTGAAGATTAATTAATTTTTGATATAGACCATCTTTTTTATTCATTAATTGCAAATGCATTCCCTCTTCTACAACTTGGCCATTTTCAATTACGGCTATTTTATTAGCCATTTTAATAGTACTCAAACGATGAGCAATAATTATAATTGTTTTGTCTTTAGCTATTTTATTAATAGCTTCTTGAATTAATTTTTCACTTTCAACATCTAAATTACTAGTAGCTTCGTCAAAAACCAAAATTTTAGGATCAGCTAAAACTGCCCGAGCAATACCAATTCTTTGCCTTTGACCACCAGATAGTCTCATGCCACGCTCACCAACAATAGTGTTATATTTATTGGGAAGCTTTTCAATAAATTCAGAGGCATTAGCTATTTTAGCCGCTGCCTCAATTTCTCTAAAACTAGCGCTTCTTTTAGCATAAGAAATGTTTTCGGCCACAGTCGAATTAAAAATATCAACCTCTTGAGGAACGATAGACAATAATTTTCTAAGACTAAAAAGCTCCAAGTCTTTTAAGTTATAATTATCTAATAAAATCTGACCGGAAACTGGATCAAAGTGTCTAAAAATTAGACGAACAATAGTTGTTTTTCCTCCACCAGATGGACCAACTAAAGCCGTTATAGCTCCAGCCGGAATATTCAAATTAAAATTATTCAAAATCTTATGGCCATTATCATAAGAAAAATCAATATTTTTGAATTTAATTTCACCTTCAATGTCTTTATCTTTTAATCTAATTTTTCCTTTGTTTTTGATAGAACTCTCTGTTTTTAAAAGAGAGGCCAAACGATTAATACCCTCTGCTCCCTCGGCAAACTGATCATATAATCTATAAGCTCGGGAAAGAGAAGAAAAAACTTGTTCTGATAAAGTTACCACAAAAACTAAAGTACCAATACTAATTTGGTTTTTTATAATTAAAAATATGCCTAAAAATAAAAACGATGCTCTACCAAGTCCAACAATTATTTCTCTCAAGTTAGAAAATTTTAAAACATAAGACCATTCCCTTGTTTCATCTAAAAGAATTCCCTTTTTAAGAAAACTAAGTTCATTAAGTTCTCTTTCTTGCTGAGAAAAAGACTGAACCGTTCCAATATTAACTATTGTTTGCACTATCTTGCCAGAGGCCTGTTCATATCTTTTATAACGCTGTTTTCTAATTGGATAAACATTTTTATTTACCTTAATATTTAAAAAGAATAATAGTGAAGAAAAAACAAACAAAAGTAAAAACAAGCGATAATCGATAATTAACAAAATAACAGAAACAGAAATTAATTGAAAAGACACTGGCAGTAATTCCCAAAAAATAGTAATTAACAAATCAACAAATTTGCCAACACCTTTTTCTATCTTTGTTATTTTTTCACCGGTACCCTCCTTTTGATGATAGGCTAGATCTAGTTCTAATAATTTCTTTTGACATTTAATTGGTATATCATACTCCGCCTTTAATATAACACTAAATATTTTTTTATCTTTAAAATAATTAGCAACGGAAAGAATTAACAATGAAAGGAAAAAAACAAAAATTAACAGAATAAAATATCTAATTTTATCTGGAGAAAAAATCAAAATCTCATCAATTATTATTTTTAAAATATAAGGGCCAACCAAACTAAACGCTTCCAAAAAAATTATCAAAACAGACAAAGAGATAATTGGTCTATAATATGGTTTTGTTAATTTAAAAAACTCTTTAAATATACTATTTTTATTTAAGTTATTGCTTTCGTTCATATTTTTAAAATTAATTCATCAAAACCTTTCCTCCAATTTCAATGAGCAAATCTGACAAATTTTTTAAACCATCTTTTTTATCGGGAGAAATTATTTCTTCAGCTAAAATTTCTAATCGATCTAAGGCCTCTTTTAATTTCTCTTCTCCGGCCTCAGTTATTCCAACAAAACGAACGCGAGCATCATCTTCGACTGGTCCGCTTTCTATTAAATGCACCTTTTCCATTGGCAGAAGAATTCTGGTAACTCCAGAAGCTGTTAAACCAACCTTATCGGCTATATCAACTCGACGCATTTTCTGGTTTTCAGACCGAACTAAATAAAAAAGAATTAAAAACTCATTAAAACTTAAGCCGCCTAAGCCGCGATCAAAACGATCGCTCAAAATACTCTGTGTTTTTGATAAATTTATAAAAAACTTTATAGATTCATTTACATTTTGCATATTTACTTAATTAATACTTAATCAATCAAGTATATCAAAAAACATTTATTTTGTAAAGATATAAAAAAACCCGCAATTTTGCGGGTGCTTTTTAGAAAATTCAATTATACTTGGCATTCTATAAAATTATCATCGCTTCCGATGCTGTATAAAAGTTTTCTTTCAATTCTCTTTAAAAAGAAATGTCTGCGATATTCTTTGGAGTTAAATTTTTCGATAGCCACACACTTAACCAGCCAAGTCCTTTCTCCGAGGTCTTTTCTAAGAGCAAAAACGGCCTCCCTGGTTATAGACCCACCGACAGAATCTTCTTTAGCCACCAAAATAAAAGCCGCTGTCTGAGACGAGGTGTTAAATATCACACCATCTTCCGGTTTAAATGTTTTATTTTCTTCAAAGGCTGGATAACAACCAATCGCCGAGCTTTTCTTTCTGCTAACCGGAAAATTGGAAGCTAATTCTATCGCCTGAGAAAGTGAAGTTGCCTGAATTTGAAATAATTGCGGATATTCATCAGCCCCCTGACCATTATAAAGACGAGACCATTCCAATACTTTCATAATTACCTCCTTTTGGATTTAATTGAATTTAAATTGTTAAATAACAAAGAAGTATAGCAAATGAGTTAATTTTGTCAATTAAACTATTTAAGGGAGTCACCAAAACATTTAGGCTTCTATTTTAGAAAAAATATAAGAACTAATAATTAATCCGATGATCGTTAAAACAGATAGTACTAAAAAATCGACACCTATTCCAAAATGAAAAACACCAATCAAACTGCCCCTCAATCCATCTATTCCATAAGCCAAAGGATTGGCGCTTACAAAATATTTCATAATTTTAGACAAATCTTCTACCGGAAAAAGAGCGCCTGATAGAAAAAATATTGGCATAACTAAAAAATTCATTATTAACTGAAAAGCTTGCATATCCTTCAAAGAAGAGCCAATACTTGTTCCCAAGGCTGTAAAAAATAAAGCTATTAAGAACATAAAAACAACTGCTATAGGCAACATTGACCAGTTGGGACTAAAACCGATCGGAATAGTGATAGCCAAAACAATAAGTCCTTGCAAAAAAGAAGTAGTTGCACCCCCCAAGGTTCTGCCTAATATAATTTTAAATCTAGATACCGGGGCAACCAAAGTTTCTTTAAGAAAACCAAACTGTCTATCCCAAATAACATCTACTCCGTTAAAAATAGAAGAAAATAAAATTGTCATGCCAATAATTCCTGGGGATAAAAAAGAAATATAATTTCCTTCACCTGCTTTTTCAAAAATAGGGCCCATACCAAAACCAAGCGCTAACAAAAACAAAAGTGGCTGACCAACTGAACCAATAATTCTAGCCTTAGAACGAAAAAATCTTTTTATTTGTCTTAACCAAAGTATATAGATAACTTTCATATAATTTTAATGTTTAAAAACACGACGACGATTGCGCATCATGTCAATGCTAGAAGAATCCTCTTCTCTAATATTTTTTCCAGTTAAATTTATAAAAGCATTTTCCAAAGAATCAGCGCCAGTTTTTTCTTTAAGCTCACCAATAGTTCCTTGAATGATAATTTTTCCTCTATCTATTATTGCTACCTTACTAGCAACTCTTTCGACCTCGTCCAAATAATGGGTTGTAAAGAAAACAGTAACCCCCTCTTCTTGGTTTAAATTTTTAATATAATTCCAGATATGATTTCTAGTTTGCGGATCTAGTCCTAATGTCGGCTCATCTAAAAACAAAATTTTAGGATGATGTAATAACCCTCGAGCGATCTCTAAACGACGCTTCATTCCTCCGGAAAATTTTTTAACCTGATCATTTCTTCTCTCCCAAAGCTCAACAATTTCTAGTAATTGTTTGATTCTGTCTTTTAAAATATCTTTAGGAACATTATATAAAACTCCGTGGAGATTCATATTTTCAAAAGCTGTTAATTCTTCGTCCAAACTAGAATCCTGAAAAACTATACCAAAAGATTTTCGAACATTGCCAGGATCTTTATCAACATCAAAATTGTTTAAAAAAACACTTCCGGAGCTTGGCCTTAAAAGGGTGGTTAACATTTTAATAGTTGTTGTTTTGCCAGCACCATTTGGGCCAAGAAAAGCAAAAATACTTCCACTTTCAACTACAAAGGAAATATTATCAACAGCTACAAAATTTTTAAATTTCTTTGACAAATTGTCGACTTTAATAATCATTGATTTAAAGAATTATTTATTTTTTTATTTAAAATTTTATCAACTACAAAAGGTAAAATCAATAATGATAATAAAACAAAAACCCAGATCTCTCCCTGCCAAAAATAATAAGTTTGTAAAACTTGTTTAAAATTTAAGTTTCTCATAAAAACATTCATCAGGGTTTCAAACGCTATGGTCATAACAAACCAAATAATTCCCATAAAAATTAAATCTTTTTTGTTATAATTATTATTTCTTTTTAGAAAAAAATATATGGCTATAAAAAATAACAATATTCCAGTTAGTGAACTTATTTGATGTGCCCACAAGCCAATATAAGGCTCTAAGATTGGCTTATAACCGGCCTCTCTAATAGTGGCATTAATTAAAGCTAAAACCAAAAGCACAAACCAAAAAAAGAAAGATTTAATATATATTTTTTTCATAAAAAAATAATTAAAACAATATTTATTAATTTTCAAACAATTCATCTACTTTTGTTTTTAAAATTTTTGCTACATCCATAGCCAGTTTTAACGACGGATTATATTTTCCTTGTTCTAAAAAAACAATTGTTTCTCTTCTTACTCCAACCGAACTGGATAATTCTTCTTGGGTCATATTCATTTTTTGTCGCAATTCTTTAATTCTGTTTTTCATATTATTTTCCTTTTTTGTTTAAGTATTTAAATAAAAAGGCGTTTAATAACATTAAAAAACAAATACTAAAAGCCAAATATTGGCTAAGAATATATAACATTCCATTTTTATGAGAAATAGCCATTAAAACAAAAACACCGATTACTCCCAGCAAACTATAAATTGAAATAGCATAACGAGCCGCCTTACCAGCAACCTGATAATCACGTTCATCGGCAATAACCTCTCCTGTTTTTAATTGTTTCCGACAATAATGCAAACCAGCCACAGCAGTAGCAGTAAAAACCAATGGTAAATAATAATTGTTCAAAGAAATTGAAAGACTAATTAAAAAACTTAAAAGAACGATAATGACCAAACGACAAATCATGTATTGTTTTTTTGTCATATTTTTTTGTTAATTATTTCTAACTATTTTAATGTTATATTATTCTAACATTATTGTCAAGCTGACTTAATTTTAAAAAACCTCCCACTAATTGTGAGAGGTTGCTTTTCTACTTTTTAACCAAAAAATTAAAATTCCAGCAAACAAAACAAGCGAAGATATCAACCAGGAATTTAAAATGCCAAAATTATTGGCAGTTAAACCGCTAGAAATTAATCCTAAACCAGCGCCAGCTCTAGTAATCATTGATTCAAAAGATAAAACGGTTGCTCTATTTTTACTATCAATATTTTCGTTGATATAGGCCCTATTTAAGGGTTCAAACAATCCTCTGCCAAATTCATGGAAGAAAAAGAAAACAAAAAATAAAGATAAATTTGTTAAAAAGAAACAACCCAAAATACCAATAATAGTTATTGACTGGGAAAGAAAAATAGCATTTTTTTTGTTATTAATTTTTCCTTGCCAAAACTTAGAAAATTGAGAACCAAGATAAGAAAAAAGTATTATACCAGTAAAAATAAATCCCATGTATTTAATCGGCACAGAAAAATTATTTTTAAAAATTATTGGCCAATACATGTTTATGGCTTGAACCGAAAAAGCTAAAATAGTTGAAAAAGAAACAACAACAATCAGACGACGATTATTCAAACCATATAAAACACTTTCTTTAGCGATTTTTTTAATTGGTTCAAAATTGAATTTTATTTTTTCGGGTTTTACAAAATATTCTTCTTTAAAAAAATAATTTGCACTTACAGCTAGTGATCCAAAAGCTAAACAACTAAATAGCCAGGGAAGGGATAAATCAATTTGTCCTAAAAAAGAACCAGCAATTACTCCCAAAATTACAGCCAAACGTTTAACTTCTGTTTTGCGAAAAACATTTTCTAAGCCATCTTTGTAACCATGATGATTTAAAGAATCAACCACCAAAGCTTCCAATGCACCCGAGATACAACTTACAGCAAAAGCACCAATAATTTCTGCTAATAAAAATTGCCAAAAATTATCAGACAAAAAATAAATCAAGAAAGAAATAGAATAGAACCAAAGCCCGATAATAACTGATCGCTTTCTTCCTAGAAAATCAGCAATGGCTCCGGTAGGAATTTCCAAAAGGAAGCTGGAAAACATAAAACAGCAGTTAAGAAGATTAATCTCTAATAAACTTAACCCTTTTTGGGTTAAAAAAAGCTGATAAGTTCCGAAGAAAAAACTAATAGCCAGGCTATCAAGGAACATAAAAGCTACGTAATTTTTAATTATTTTTCTGGTCATGGCTAATTATTTTTTAAAGGTTTATTTTCAAAGAACAGTTAAGAAAAAGACCATCTTGTTGAGATGGTCTTTAGAAATATTTTAAGCTTATAAATTATCTAATTTTATTAAGTATTTTTTAACTGCAAATATTTATAAAAACCACCTTTTTTGCCCTCCATTGGGTTAACTAAACAAACAAAAAAGACGCCAGTAGAAGTATTGGCTGAATTATTGTGGTTTTTGTAAATATAATTATGCATATTGTTTTTTATTCTCTATTATAGTATACGAAAATAGTTGGTTTTTGTTACATGAAAAATATTTTAATATCGTCTATCATTATTCTTTTATACCAAAAAACACCTTAAAAGGCGTTTTTATCACTCACATATAAAAATTATTCTTGCTTTTAACAATACAAAAATCATCAAAATTAAATAATTACCAACATTAACCATCCAGGTCCATTACTGATTTCATAGATTTTAATAATTCATTAAATATAATTTTATGACCAGATTTATTTGGGTGTAATCCATCTTCACAAAATAAGCTTTTGTAGTCATTAGCCATAAAGGCCGAATTAATATCAATAAAGTAAATATTTTTATTATCAGCTATTTTTTTTATTTTCTCATTATATATCTCAATATATTTGTTAAGCCTAGACTTATCTTTATTAACCGGGCTGGCGGTAAATTCTTCATTGACGGGGGTAATATTTAAAATAAATATCTTATTGCCAAATTTTTTAGCCTGATCTATTACGTTTTCTAGATTATTCTCAAAATTTTTAATGTCAACGCGAAATTTATTTTGACTTGGGATAACAGCTGCATCATTAGCTCCATAAGCAAAAATAAAAATATTTTCTTCTTGCCTTTCTTCTCTAATTCTCGCTTTTGTTTCTGATAAAAAACGATTAATCAAACCATCGGTTGTTTCGCCGGGAATACCTAGATTATAGATTAAAAAATAAAGACCATCATCTTCTTCTTGTTTTTTATCTAAATACATTCTTAACCCCTGCGCCCAACCAGAACCAGCCACATCCCAAGCACCGTAAGTTATACTATCTCCGAAACAAAATATTTGTGCCATATAATTTTATTAATATTTATGCCTAAAATTTATCATAAAAATTAATTTTTTAAACTAATACTTTTCATTACTGTTGAAACATCTTCTAGCTCAATATTATGCTCATCTGGAGACCAAACGCCATCATATTCTAATTCTGGGGCTTGATTACTTTCAATGGTCCAATTTATAAGATAAATTCTATCTTCAATTTTTAAAACATAACACGCCACAGCTCCCCCACAAGCATCTTTATATATCACACTCCTGTCAGTAAATTCAAAAAGATCTTTGTTTTTTTGATCCTTAAAAATATTTAAATATTCCTCATACTCATTATAATGTTCATCTAGTTGAACTTGATAAACTTCTCCGACAAGATCCACCTCCCATTTTTCAAAATCTGTCCTAAAATATATTTTGTTGTTGTTAATCCGACAAGAATTCCAATTCTTAGGATAATTAAAAATTAGCCCATTAATACTACAATTATACTTCTCCTCGTTGTTTTTTGGTTCAGTGGTTACATTGTTTTTCAGATTAACAACTTCTTCTTTTTTATTATTATCGTAAACACCCAAAGAACAAGCCGATAAAAATACCGAAAACAAAAGCAAAAAATAGATTTTTTTCATAAATAATAATTATTTAATTGTATAACCTTTATATAATATAATATGATATAAATAAAAAAACAACTAAACAAATAAACAATACTTTGTTTACATTTTTAATGTAAAAATAAATTAAACAAATACCCTACTATTATTATATTAATTGTAGTGATACCAAAAAAATAAACAAGTAATTTCATTTTCATTACTCTCTTTAAAATTAAAGCCTCCGGCAATGACAAGCCAACTACCGCCATCATAAAAGCCATGGCGGTTCCAAGTGGAATGCCTTTTTCTACCAACGATTGCATAATCGGAATTACACCAACAGCGTTAGCATACATCGGCACGGCGACAATAGTCGCAATCGGAACAGCCAATAAATTATCCACTGTGATATATTTTTCAAAAAATCCAGTCGGCACAAAACTATGAATGACAGCACCCAAGGCAATTCCAAGCAAAACATAGATTGTAATTTTTTTCGTCAAGACAAGACCTTCGCTCCAAAAAATTTTTAATAACTTTCTAACAGGAATCTTCTTACTTTTTATTTCAAGCTTTTGACCTTTAATTTTCCAAACATAATCGGCAACATATTTTTCTAATTTTAATTTATTCAAAATTAGGCCACCGACCATCCCCAGTAGAATCGTTGACACAACATATAGAATGGCAATTTTCCAACCAAACAAACCCACAAAAAGAGCTACAGCAACCTGATTAACAAGAGGAGAAACAATTAAAAATGACAAAGTAACACCGAGTGGAATGCCGGCCTCTAAAAAACCAATAAATAAAGGAATTGATGAGCAAGAACAAAAAGGAGTTATCGTTCCAAAAATAGCTGCTAAAAAATAATCAAAACCATACCACTTACGAGAAGCTAAAAAATCACGCAATTTCTCAACGGGCAAATAATGTCGTAAAATCGCCATGAAATAATTGATAATTAAAAGAAGAATTAATATTTTTAAAGAATCATAAAGAAAGAAGTTAACCGCATCACCCAAATGAGAACCTTTTAGTAGTCCTAATAAGTTGTAAGCAATTTTATCGGCAATAAATTGTAGAGGGTAAAAAATATCCATATTAATTTAACAATTACCATCACAAAAGCAGTCGCCAAGTTTTAAACTCTCGTCTACTTGTACGCGATCAGAAATAATTTTCTTCAATTCATCTAAATTGGGTAACCGTCCTGCTAAAACCACTTCACCATTAACAACCAAAACCGGACTAGACATAACACCAAGCTCAATAATTTTTTGAATATCATTTATATACTCAACTTCAATTTCTAAGCTTAACTGATTTATAGCTTTTTGAGTTAACTCAAAAAGCTTTTTGCAGGTTAAACAACCAGATCCCAAAACTTGAATGCTGTTAATTTTACTACTCATAATTTTTTAAATAATTTATTAACAAATTATTATATTTTTTAAATATTTTCTTATTTATTGAATAATAATTTCTTTTCCATTCTTGTCTAACATTAATTAATTCAAAATCAAACATTATTTTAAGGTGACTAGAGGCTAGGTTTTGAGCTATGTTCAAACTAGAATATATTTCGCAAACACATTTCTCTCCCTCTTTTAAAAGGCAGAGTATTCTTAAGCGATTATCATCACTAATTATTTTTAAAAATTTAGCTAGATTAGAATACTCAACTATTATTTTTTTATTAGCACAACACTTGGCCTGCATATAATATATTATTATCAATTTATATTGATATGATACTTATAAATAAATTAAAAGTCAAACAGAAAAACAGTCTGAATTAAAGACTCAATAGCGACCCCTCACACACAACAAAAAAATGCCAAGCAGTATTT